>VFQO010000021.1_pt1 | contig 229856 bp, 200 predicted proteins | sample 3512331 | NCBI WGS metagenome assembly VFQO01 (sample SAMN10412371, study PRJNA504923) | tailings metagenome | isolation source: Replicate 3 from Balatoc abandoned mine | place: Philippines: Itogon, Benguet | collected 2017-08-28 | reverse complement strand
CTTTCTACTCATAAAAATGCCCCCAATAAGTGTCTAACTTTTTGGGGGCACTCCAAAAGTTGGGGAGCTTTTTTTCTTAGGGACAATTAAATAACGGTGGATAAGCCTTACATTTTGGGTAGGACTACTTTGTCAATAACATGAATTACTCCATTTTTTTGATATACATCGTAGGTTGAAATATTGGCGATACCCCCATTTTCATCTTTCAACACAATGTTTTTTGGACCATTCATCATGGCCTCCAATGCGCCACCGCTCACAGTTTTGAGGGTAGCTTTGCCTTTCCCTGCTTTGATTAGCGCCGCAATCGCATCGAAATCAAATTTTCCAGCGACCACGTGATACGTTAAAACTTTGGCCAAAGTACCTTTGTTCTCAGGCTTCAAAAGTGTTTCAACCGTGCCCGCAGGTAGGTTTTCGAAAGCGTCATTGACCGGAGCAAATACCGTGAAAGGACCTGCCGTTTTGAGTGTCTCCACCAAGCCAGCGGCCTGTACAGCGGCAACCAGGGTGGTATGACTTTTCGACTTGACCGCGTTATCCACGATGTCTTTCGAAGGATACATTGCCTCGGTTCCAACCTCCACTGTTTGGGCCATGGACATGACAGAAATAAATCCGCCTACTAAGGTCATTACGACTTTTTTCATTATGTATTTGTTGTTTTGGGTTCGGTTTCATGTACGCAATCAAAATTGTTTTGGATGTGAAGACAGGTTTATTTCTGCAAATATTTCTTAAAAAGTAGTATACGGAGATATTTTAGTATTTTTGCTTTAAACCTATGATAACATTACCACATGAATTTTTCTTCCGGGACATCCACTGCCCCATGGCGTGATCGGGGTGCCATGGGAGTCCAGCAATTTGTGTCTGGACACCTCAGCTATGTATCCGATCTCCCTCCACAAGTTCTAGTACAGTGGCCCTTGGCCGATTTGATCGCCTTACTCCGTCAACGTTTAGGAGATCAAATCCTTTTTCAATGCCTTGACCCAGCCTATACGCATCCAAGTCCCTTGGCTGGCACAACGTCCACCGACTGGATGAAGGAAACCAACATGGTTGGCGTGAATGTACGAACTCTGGGTACATTTTTCCATGTGGTAGCTTATGCCCTGACCTTACCAAAATACCATGATTCTCTACACCTTCTCCCTATTTGGGAGCCGGGTATAGTGGGGAGTTTGTACGGAAAGGTGAGCTGGAAAATCAACCCCGAATTTTTCAATCAAGAGCTTTATCGTTTCTTTCCGCAGTTAAATTCCCCTGAAAAACAATTAAAAGTCACGCTGAACTTGCTTCATGCGTTGGGTAAAAAAGTGGGAATGGATGTGATCCCACACACGGATCGTTTCTCAGAAATGGTCCTCCAATATCCCCGGTTTTTTGAATGGGTTCAACAACGAGACGGCCAAATTTTGCGCTTCGGGGAAGGATTGGACAAAGAGGTGGAGCAAATCATTTGGAACTACCTTTTTCAACATGGTACCGCCACCGGAATTGAGGTTCCTATCCATTCCGATATGCTTTTTAATCCAACCAATCGGCTATTATCCGATGCTCAGCGTTCCGAAATTCTCTTTGGCCGGCCGGATGATTACGAAGGTAGACGAAATCGGCGAGTAGCATTAATGCGCGAGGTGATTCGACTAGGATTTGAGACTCTGCCCATGACGATGGCACCACCCTATCGAGGGCTTCATATTAAGTCAACGTCCTATGTTGTTGATGCCACGGGACATCGTTGGTACGATTATGTCTTCAACGAACCTCAAGGGATGAGCCGGGTATTTGGGCCACTTACCCGATACAAATTTTTCCCTACCCAGGACAATAGCTGGGAACTTGATTTCGAAAAACCCAATACATCAGTTTGGCAATACATTGCCGATCAATATGCTCAATGTCAGGCGCAGTTTCAATTCGACTTTATGCGAGGCGATATGGCCCATGTTCAGCCGAGGCCCTCAGGAGTACCCGAGTGCCCGAATAGGTACTATGATCCGCTGCAGTATATTAAACGAGCCATCCAAAGAAGAGGTGTTCCTTATTTTGCTTTTTATGCGGAGACGTTCTTGGCTCCGCCTGATCAGATGGGGTATGGAGATGAGCTCGCCCACTTGGAGGCCATTGAAGCCGAAACCACCTTGGGCGATTTGCAGTCTACTTCCTTCCTCTCAGAGGAGTTTCAATCAAAATGCGAAGCGTATTGGAAATGGAGGGGTGAACGGAAATTTGCGCCTTGCTTCACCATCCTGACAGCCGACAAAGATGATCCTCGGTTTGATGACTTTTTTAAAGAGGGGTCCCTCGCGCGGTATTTTATTGGACTATTATGGCCTGGACTCCCAAGCTATGTCTCACTCGGATTTGAAGTCCGAGACCCCCACTGGGAAAGAGCTAAAAATGAAGCGTATTCCAAGCTCTATGTCTTTCAAATTGAGGACGATGCCGAAGTAGATAAAGTCACCCATGGCCCCTACGAATGGGGACAAAATCAATTGTTTTGGGATGGAATTTCCTCTCTCCGTCGGTGCGTTGAATCGCTTTGGCCTTACCTTCAACAGGCTCCCTTTACATGGCTTTCTTCCTTTGAAGATCCGATTTGGGCCTGGACGTGGGGCGACTACCTTTGCGTAGTTGGGCGACATCAAAAACACTTACCCGAATCCTGGGCGCACCATGACCTCGTTTGGTCTAGCATGGAGTGGGATTCCCAACATCCGTGTTGGATCCTTAAAAAATAGACTGTATGGATTTTGGCAGAGTGGAGTCGTTAGACACTATTTCATTTGATTTACCCGAAGGCTGGCACGCGCTTTCATCAAATCCAGTCGATGGCTTTCAAGTCAAAGTGGGATTGCCCATTTGGGCAAATCCTGCATGGCACGGGAAAATTTATTCGGCGACAGATAAAGAAGGACAAGGATTAAAAGCCTATGCCCAACTTTATCAAACCATCGAATTAAATGTAACCCATTATCAAATTCCCTCTCAAGATCGCTGGAAACAATGGGACGATGCCACTCCTGATTCTTTTTCATTTTGCTCCAAGTTCCCCCAAAAGATTTCCCACGAGCAAGCCCTACTTGGCACCCAAAGCCTTACACAGGCCTTTGTTGATTATCTCCGTGGATTGGGTAAAAAAGCCGGGCCAAGTTTTTTGCAATTACCGCCTACATTTGGTCCTAGACTTCAGGATCGACTTTGGCATTATTTGCAAGATTGGCCAAAAGATTTGGCCATTCAGGTCGAATTCCGTCATCCAGATTGGTTTAATGACCCAAAAACTTGGCAAAAAACTTGCGAACTTTTGCAAGAAAAAAAAGTCGGACTAGTCTGTTCAGATGTCCCAGGCCGACGTGATGTAGTTCACGCCTCGATAACCCACGATACGCTTTTTCTTCGATTTGTAGGGCATGAACTGCATCCAACCGACTTCACCCGAACAGATGCCTGGATTCAAGATAAAATCATGTATTGGAGGGGATTAGGACTAAAAAATGCGTTTATTTTTATCCATTGTGGAGATAATACCCTCGCCCCCGAATTAGCTAATTATTGGATTAAAAACCTAAATCGATTGCTTGCATTAGATCTTCCAATAGTACCCATTCGACCTCAATTTGTTCAGGGTCAATTATTTTAAGGTTTTTCTTGCATAATTCCAAGAGAGGTTTTAAATTGCATCAAATTGCAAGAGCAATCTTGTTGTTTTGGGACAATTAAATAACCGCTACGTGTGAAGATAATATCTCGCAATAGCGAAGGGATAAGCCCGGCAGTTTTGTCGGGTTTTATTTTTTTATTGCGCACAGGAGGTCATTTAATTGTCGTAATTTTGCCAAATCCACCAATCCATAAGGACATGTCTTCCGTAGTCATTCTAAAATACAATGCCGGAAATGTGCAGTCGGTCATGTATGCCTTAGACCGTATTGGCGCTTCGTACCAATTATCAGATGACCCGGATACCCTACGCTCTGCCGACCGAATTATTTTTCCTGGTGTAGGCGAGGCTTCCACCGCCATGCAAAGTTTACGTGCCAATGGTTTGGATCGATTGATTCCGACGCTCAAACAACCTTTCTTGGGTACCTGCGTTGGAATGCAATTGCTTTGTCGTTCTAGCGAGGAAGGCCCCACCAACTGCCTTGGCGTTTTTGATGTACCGGTACTTAAATTTCCACCGACTCCAGGATTTAAAATTCCCCAGACAGGCTGGAATAATTTGCACAATATTCGAACCTCCCTTTGTGATGGGCTACCAACAGAGCCCTATGTGTATTACAATCACGGATACTATGTTCCTTTATGTGACGATACCGTGGCACAAACAACCTATATGTTGCCCTATTCGGCGATGTTACAAAAAAAGAACTTCATCGCTTGTCAATTTCACTCCGAAATTAGCGGGCAGGTAGGTCAACAGATTTTTAAGAACTTTCTCCAACTTTCGATATGATCCTGATTCCGGCCATTGATTTAATAGGGGGGCAATGTGTACGCTTGACCCAGGGCGACTATGCTCAAAAAAAAGTATATAATGAAAATCCACTCGAGGTTGCCAAGCAGTTTGAAGGGGCGGGAATTACTCGTTTGCATTTGGTTGATCTCGATGGGGCTAAAGCAAAAAAGGTAATCAATTTACCGGTTTTGGAATTGATCGCTAGCCAAACCTCGCTGCATATCGATTTTGGTGGTGGAATTCAATCTACAGATGACCTCCAACGAGTATTGGATGCCGGTGCCAAGCAAATCACAGCCGGTTCGATTGCCATTAAAAATCCGACCTTGGTTGAAGAATGGTTGACTACTTTTGGACCTGAAACCATTATTTTGGGGGCAGATGCCAAAAATGAAACCATAGCTGTGAGTGGTTGGGCAGAATCCACCGACGTTTCTGTGTATTCGTTTGTTTCCGAATGGCAGAAAAAAGGAATGCAGTACACGATCTCTACCGATGTTGCCAAAGATGGTCTACTACAAGGGCCTTCTTTGGACTTGTATAAAAAGTTGCAAATGGAATGTCCCGATATGCAAATCATTGCCAGTGGAGGCGTAAGCCAATGGTCGGATTGGGACGACCTCGAAGCACTTAATTTGTTCGGAGTGATCGTCGGAAAGGCCATTTACGAGGGGCACATGACATTAGAAGAAATAGAAAAAAGAATTATTGCCTGATGCTAACAAAACGAATTATTCCCTGTTTGGATATAAAGGATGGCCGGACCGTCAAGGGAACCAATTTTGTCAATCTACGCGATGCAGGAGATGCCGTTGAATTAGCCGCAGCCTACGCACAGCAAGGCGCCGATGAATTGGTTTTTTTGGATATCACCGCCACCGTCGAAGGGCGCTCTACGTTACTTCAATTAGTGACACGTGTGGCGCAGACCATCCCAATTCCCTTCTGTGTCGGTGGGGGCATCCGGACTGTTCAAGACGTTTCTGCCCTTCTGATGGCAGGAGCAGATAAAATTTCCATTAATTCGTCGGCGGTTCAGAACCCGGAAGTCATCACCGAAATGGCCAAGGAGTTTGGAAGCCAATGCATCGTGGTGGCCATCGATACCCGCCATGTCGATGGAATGGATTGGGTGCATACCCATGGTGGGCGCAAACCAACTGCTCTCCAAACTCAAGCTTGGGCCAAGGAAGTGGAATCTCGAGGGGCGGGTGAAATTCTTTTGACCTCCATGGATGCCGACGGCACAAAAAATGGATTTGCTTGTGACCTGACAGCCGAGATCTCTGAGTCCCTGTCGATTCCTGTAATCGCCTCGGGAGGTGCAGGAACCATGGATCATTTCATCGATGTCTTCACCCATGGAAAGGCAGATGCTGGGCTTGCAGCTAGTATTTTTCACTTCAAAGAAATCGAGATTCCTGATTTGAAGGATTATTTGCATGCAGCCGGAATTCCTATGAGAAGATCCATTTAATCAAAAAATCTGTCAAATTGACGTTTTTACTGGCGGTGGTATGATGCTTGTATGTATCTTGTAGAGAATTTGCGGAATCTTTTTCTTCCTATTCTGCCATAATGACCATTGGTTTTGAACCAACTAAAAAAGTAAATCCGAATGAATAACGACCTAGAAATGTTGTCCAATCTCGCCGCATTGAGCGGAGGTATGGAAAATGTGGAGATGATCGAAATCTCCTCCCCAGAAGAGGTCATGGAAAACTCGGAGAATTTGCCTGTCGAATTACCCATATTGCCACTCCGAAATACTGTGCTTTTCCCAGGAATAGTGATTCCTGTAACCGTCACGCGAACCAAAGCAATTCGGCTTGTTAAGAAAGCATACAAAGGGGATCGTACCTTGGGCATCGTATCTCAAGTCCGTCAGACCAAGGATGAACCTACCTTCGACGACCTATACAAAGTAGGAACCATTGGCACGATCCTAAAAATGATTGTTTTGCCCGATGGTAACGTAACGATCATCATTCAAGGGCGTCGCCGATTCAAAGTCTTGGAATTTACCAAAGACCAGCCCTATATTCAGGCTAAAGTTGCCTATCAGGAAGACCACTTTCCCAATCCAAAAAAGAAAGAGGTCAAAGCGCTTATCCAAAGTTTGAAAGAGGCGGCTTCCAAAATCATGAATTTGAATCCCGACATTCCTCGGGATGCCCAAATGGCAATTTCCAATATTGATAACCCGAGCTTTCTGACACATTTTCTTTCCTCAAATCTCAACATCGAACTTTTCGAAAAGCAAGTCCTTTTGGAAACGTTTGACGGAACCGAACAAGCTCATCGGTTGCTAGAGCATATGATGAAGGAAATTCAAGTACTGGAAATTAAACGTGATATCCAATCGAAAGCCAGTATCGATATTGACCAGCAGCAGAGAGAGTATTACCTTCGTCAACAAATCAAGGTACTACAAGAAGAACTAGGCCAAGACACTCCTGATCAAGAGGTCGAAAAACTACGGATGAAAGGGGCCCGAAAAAAATGGTCGCCCGAGGTCAATGAACATTTTAATAAAGAATTAAATAAGATCCTTCGTACCAACTCCATGGCCCCAGAGTATGCGGTATCCCTTTCCTATACCGAACTCCTCGTCGACCTACCGTGGAATGAATTCACCAAGGATAATTTCGATTTGCAACGCGCCCGGAAGATTCTGGATGCAGATCACTTTGGACTTAAAAAAGTAAAGGATCGGATCATCGAATACATGGCCGTATTGAAATTGCGGAATGATCTGAAAGCTCCCATTCTATGTCTATATGGCCCTCCAGGCGTTGGTAAAACCTCTTTGGGGAAATCCATTGCCAAGGCACTGGGTCGTAATTACGTTCGGATGGCGCTTGGAGGTGTTCACGATGAAGCTGAAATTCGCGGACATCGCAAAACCTATATCGGTGCGATGCCCGGAAAAGTGATTCAGAATTTGAACAAAGCCAAATCAGCCAATCCCGTTTTTGTGTTGGATGAGATCGATAAAGTCTCCCGTGACCTGCGTGGAGATCCCTCCTCGGCCTTGTTAGAGGTCTTGGATCCAGAACAAAACAATGCCTTTAAAGACAACTATTTGGAGGTGGAGTTTGATCTTTCCAAAGTATTATTCATCGCAACAGCCAATTCACTCGATACCATTCAGCCTGCCCTACGGGACCGGATGGAAATCATTGAGATTACCGGATATACCGTTGAAGAAAAACTGGAAATTGCCAAGCGGCATTTGCTACCCAAGCAACTCAAGGAACATGGGTTGAGGGGAACCGATTTGAAAATCCAACCAGACGCCATTCAAGCCATCATAGAGGGCTACACACGCGAATCTGGTGTTCGGTCTTTGGAACAAAAAATCGGAGGCGTTGTCCGGAAAATCGCTACCTCCATTGCCATGGATCAACCCTATAAAAAGGTTGTGAAAAAGGCCGACATTGAAGATATTCTGGGGAATCCTCCCTTCGACACCGATCTTTATGAAGGAAATGATATACCCGGTGTGGTGACTGGTTTGGCTTGGACACCCGTGGGAGGGGATATCCTGTTCATCGAGTCCAACCTCAGCCGAGGAAAAGGTCAGTTGACTTTGTCGGGGCAATTGGGTGATGTTATGAAGGAATCGGCAGTCACGGCTTTGTCTTACCTGAAATCACATGCCGATTCCTTAGGCATCGATTACCGGATTTTTCAACAATATGACCTTCACATTCACGTGCCCCAAGGTGCAGTACCCAAAGATGGGCCCTCTGCTGGGATTACGATGTTGACATCCATGGCGTCAATTTTTACTCAAAGGAAAATTAAGCCTTTTGTGGCCATGACTGGAGAAATTACGCTTCGAGGAAAAGTACTTCCAGTGGGTGGGATTAAAGAGAAAATCCTAGCCGCCAAACGAGCCAGTATCCAAGAAATTATCATGTGCCACCGCAACCGCCGTGACGTCGAGGAAATTGGAGAGGAATATACCGCAGGACTTACCTTCCATTACGTCCAGTCGGTCGAAGAGGTGCTTGATGTGGCACTATTGCCTGACCAAGTAAAAAATCCGCTGACTTTTCACTTGGAAACCCCTAAGGTCTAAAGATCCCGTTCATCGGATAAATCGCTCTAAAAGACATACTTTTAGAGCGATTTTGTATGTATATCCCCTTCAATTAAAAACATATCCGCAGATGTAACCGTTTGTCCTGAAAATCTTCTTTTTTGTCGATCATTTAATGTACATTGTGTGTCAAAACGAAAATCGTCTTTTTCATTCAATCATCAACTCTATGAGCATGAAGATCGTCAAACAAACTGGATTTTGGGCCTTAACCGCTGCCATGTTGACAGGTGGAATTTCGGGTGAGGTACTTGCCCAAAAAGCCCGGAAAAACTCAAAACCAACCACCACAGTGGAGGCCTCTACACCGAAACTGGCTGACCCTGTGAAGGGGGCTACTGTGGAAGGTATTACCGAATACACCCTACAAAATGGGATGAAGGTATTGTTATTCCCAGATCCTTCCCAACAAACCATTACTGTGAACATTACCTACCTGGTCGGTTCACGGCATGAAGGCTATGGCGAAACGGGGATGGCACACTTGTTGGAACACCTTGTATTTAAGGGGACACCCAAACACCCCAACATTCCTCAGGAATTGGCGGAACGAGGTGCACGTCCTAATGGAACGACTTGGTTGGATCGTACCAACTACTATGAAACCTTTAACGCCACTGAAGACAATCTGCGCTGGGCATTGGATTTGGAATCGGACCGCATGGTGAACTCTTTCATTAAAAAGGAAGATCTTGAAACGGAGTATTCGGTAGTTCGAAACGAATTTGAGATGGGTGAAAATGACCCAGGAAGTATTTTAAGAGAGCGAATCATTGCCTCTGGCTACCTCTGGCACAACTATGGAAATTCAACCATCGGTTCTAGAGAAGATATCGAACGAGTGCCAATCGATAATCTACAGGCATTTTATAAGAAATACTATCAGCCTGACAATGCCATTTTAATTGTGGCTGGAAAAATTGATCCCGTGAAAACGCTTCAGATGGTAAACGAATACTTCGGGCCTATTCCGCGGCCTTCCCGGAAGTTGACACCAACCTACACCGTGGAACCTACCCAAGATGGGGAACGGTCGGTTGTACTTCGTCGGGTTGGCGATGTTCAATACGTCGGAGCGATGTACCATATATCCCCAGGTACTCATCCGGATTACGCTCCAATGGATATCTTGATCAACATCATCACCGATGAGCCATCCGGTATTTTGTATAAGAACTTAGTGGAAACCAAGAAAGCAGCCTCGCAATATGGATTCTCCTTTAGTTTGAAAGAACCGGGCCTTGCGTATTTCGCGGCTGAAGTACTGAAAGATAAAGATCTCGAAGATGCCAAAAACGCATTTTTAAAGACTTTGGATGATGTTCAAACCATGAAAATCACTAAAGAGGATGTGGATCGTGCAAAAAATAAACTAAGCAAGCGTTTTGAATTGATCCTCCGGAATACCGATGTTTTGGGCCGTGGACTGAGTGAATACATTGCGCAAGGTGACTGGAGAACATTCTTCTTGTACCGGGATGCGGTAGAAAAGGTAACCGCTGACGATGTCATGCGTGTCGCCAAATATTATTTCAAGCCTTCCAATAGAACATTTGGTACATTTATTCCTGAATCCAATCCGGAGCGTGTTAAAGTTCCTGAAGCTCCAAATGTGGAGGAATTGGTTAAAAATTACAAAGGAAGAGCGGCCATTGCACAAGGAGAGGCGTTTGATCCATCTCCAGCTAACATTGATGCCCGGACCCAGCAGTTTAACTTACCAAATGGCATGGAGGTAGCCTTTTTACCGAAAACTACGCGTGGAAATGTTGTATCTGCAAACTTATCCTTGCGTTTGGGAGATGCGCAATCCCTGAAAGGTAAATCGATGGTGGCAAGCCTCACAGGCGATATGTTGATGTATGGCTCTAAACAATTTTCTCGTCAAGCCTTGAAAGACACATTGGATAAGCTCAAAGCCCAAGTGAATATTTTCGGAGGTGGAAACTCAGCTGGAGCCGTGGTAACAACTACCCGCGATAATTTGCCCACAGTCATGAAAATTTTGACCGAAGTGTTGCAAAATCCTGTTTTTGATGCTTCGGAGTTTGAGAAACTGAAAGCCGAACAAAAAGCTCAAATTGAAGCTCAACTGAGTGACCCAATGGCATTAGCCAGCAATACGTTTGGCCGGATCATGAATCCAGCAGAAAAAGATGATATTCGCTATTCGCCAACTTTCCCAGAAATGTTGGAGGGAATGGAAAAAGTAACGGTTGAGGATATGAAGAAATTCCATGCGGAATTCTACGGGGCATCCAGTGCGTCACTTTCGGTAGTTGGCGATTTCGATACCGAAGCCATCAAATCTATTTTAACCTCTGGTCTAGGATCTTGGAAAAGTAAAACGCAGTTCCGCCGAATTCCATCCAATTTCGAGGATCGTCCTGCCCAAGTGGAGGCCATCAAAACGCCAGATAAACCCAATGCCATGTTCTTGGCCGGTTTAAATATGCCGCTCCAAGATACAGATCCAGATTATCCTGCTCTTTTGGTTGGAAATTACGTTTTGGGTGGAGGTTTCTTAAATTCACGTTTGGCAGTTCGGATCCGGCAGAAAGAGGGTATTTCCTATGGAGTGGGATCTCAATTAACAGCAAGTTCACTTGATAAAAAGGGAATGTTCATTACCTACGCCATCTATGCACCTGAAAACGCCGCTCGATTGGAGCAGGCTTTCCAGGAGGAAATCAACAAAGCCCGCAACGAAGGTTTCACCGAGGCTGAGATCAAAGCAGCAATTGATGGATTGATTCAAGCCAATTCGGTGGCGCGCGCTAAGGACAATGAATTGGCTGGTAAATTAACCAATTATCTGTACTTAGATCGTAATTTGCAGTTCGATGCTAAGATGGAAGAGGCACTTCGGAAGTTAACTCCAGAACAAATCAATGCTGCTTTCCGGAAATACATCGAACCTAGTAAAATTTCGATTATTAAGGCAGGTGACTTTGACAAGCCTGCTCCTGTTAAAGCCGCTGAACCAGGTGCAAAGACATCCACTGGTGGCCAGAATTAATGCCAGTTTGAATTTTCTTAAGAGGCTGACTCCCAGAGTCAGCCTCTTTTTTATAGGGGATTTTTACCTTTTTTTCGAACCAATCCAAGTATCCCAAGAATTGGCCCTATACCCAAGATCATGTACGTGTATGGCCAAATGAGGTGGTCGGAGATAGAACGGATCACCTGAATGCTGACAATGGTGATCGCAAATCCGATACAATTGACCACCGTGAGCGAAGTGCCTCTTGACTCTACTGGTGCATTCTGTGCCACCAACGTCGAGAACAAAGGGGAGTCAGCAATGACTACCAATCCCCAAAAGAATAAAAAAACTAAAAAGACAGAACTCGAAGACTGGTTGAAAAATACAGGTGACAAAAGACAACATAATCCAGATAAGCTCAATGCTCCAAGTGCAAGTTTTTGAGTACCCAAGCGATTAGCCAAAAGACCAGCCATCGAACATGATAAACTACCTGACGCAATAATACCAAAAGAGAGCAAAGGGACATTTAAGTTTGCGTTCAAAAATTGATTATTATATGTCGTTAATATGATGGGTAGAAATGCCCAGAACGCATAAAGTTCCCACATATGGCCAAAATATCCACACGTCACAGCCCGGAAATCAGGAATTTGAAATCCTTTAAAAAGTGCACTGGGCAACCATCCTTGACTTGGTTGACGAAACGGGCCATCCGGAATGAAAAAAAACACCAAAAGGCCCCCAATCCAGGCAAGTGAACTAGTTAGGAACAATACACTACGCCAGGGTAAATGTTGTGTAAGATCCTTCGCTAAATGAGGGAAGGCGGTTCCTAAGACGAGGGCTCCAACGAGAAAACCCAGTGATTTCCCAAGTCCTGATTGGTAATAATCGGATGCGATTTTCATGCCCACAGGATAAACACCTGCCAAGCAAAACCCCGTTAGGAATCGCAGGACTAGAACTCCCTTGATAGAGACACCTTCCACCGACATTCCCGCATTAAATAAGGCTGCAAGAAAAGAGCTAACAAAGAATAACTTGGAAGGTGAAAGTCGATCAGATAGGGTTAAAGTGGCAAAAAGGAGTGTTCCAGAAATAAATCCAAATTGAATGGCACTGGTGAGATGAGCAAAAAATAACGGTTCGATTCCATACGCTCGAGCGAGATCGGGCATGATGGCATTACCCGCAAACCAAACGGAGGTGCAAAAGAATTGAGAAATGACTAAAATTGGTAAGATTCGGGTCATTTTTGGCATGGGGTTGACGTAGAGTTTTGGGAATGTATCGTAAAAAATAAAGGCCTTTCCAAGTGAACTGGAAAGGCCTTTGATTAAAACTCCCGGTGATTGGCTTCTTCCCACAGTCGTTCTTTGGGAAGACTTTTAAAATAGTCATATGTAATTTTAAGACCTTCTTCTCGGGTAACTTTCGGTTCCCAGCCCAAAATTTCTTTGGCCCGGGTGATATCAGGTTGTCTTTGTTTAGGATCATCCTTTGGCAGGGGTTTATAAACCACTTTTTGAGACGTCCCTGTCAACTTGATGATTTCTTCAGCAAATTCTTTGATGGTAATTTCAGCAGGATTGCCGACATTCACTGGGTAAGCATAGTCAGACATCAAGAGTCGGTAGATACCTTCCACCAAATCATCTACATAACAAAATGAACGAGTTTGGCTGCCATCACCGAAGATCGTCAAATCTTCTCCACGCAATGCTTGACCAATAAACGCAGGCAATACACGTCCATCGTTCAAACGCATACGAGGGCCATAGGTATTGAAGATCCGCACGATACGGGTTTCGACGCCATGGTAGGTATGGTAGGCCATCGTCATGGCCTCTTGAAAGCGTTTGGCCTCATCGTACACACCTCGTGGACCAACTGGATTAACATGACCCCAATAATCTTCATTTTGTGGATGAACCAACGGATCACCATACACTTCGGAAGTCGATGCGATGAGGACACGGGCTTTCTTCACTCGGGCAAGTCCAAGACAATTGTGAATACCTAAGGAACCTACTTTCAAAGTGGGAATGGGTATTTTTAAATAATCGATTGGGCTAGCCGGTGAGGCAAAGTGAAGAATATAATCCAATTCACCAGGAACGTGAATGAATTTACTCACATCGTGATGGTAAAACTCAAAATTGGGAAGAGGGAACAAGTGTTCAATATTCCGTAAGTCTCCTGTGATCAGGTTATCCATGGCGATGACATGAAATCCTTCGCGGATGAAGCGATCACATAAGTGAGAACCAAGAAATCCAGCTCCTCCTGTAATTAATACTCGTTTCATTTAGTTTGAATCGTTTTGTTTTACGGCGCGACGACCGATAGAGAAGTAATCGTAGCCTAATTTTTCCATATCATCCAACTCATACAAATTCCGACCATCGAAGATCACTTTGTTTTTCAGTCCGGCCGAGATTTTGTCAAAGTCTGGAGTCCGGAATGCAGGCCATTCAGTCATAATCATCAAAGCGTCTGCCCCTTCAATGGCTTCGTAAAGCGATTTGGCATATTTTACTTTTTTGCCTATTACGCCACGGACGTTTTCCATGGCCTCTGGGTCATATACTACTACTTTAGCCCCTGCTCTACGCAATGCTTTGATATTATACAACGCGGGTGCTTCCCGAATATCGTCGGTATGTGGTTTAAAGGCTAAGCCCCACAAAGCGATTGTTTTTCCTTTGAGGTCTTGATTGAAATAGGCCTTTAATTGCGGGATGAGTTTGGTCTTCTGCTTTTCATTGACACTCATGACCGATTTCAAGATTTTGAAATCATAGTCAAATTCACTGGCTGTCTTTCCTAGCGCTTGAACATCCTTGGGGAAGCAAGACCCACCGTAACCAATTCCCGCGAACAAAAAGCGTTTCCCGATCCGGCTGTCTGTTCCGATACCCTTTCTAACCGCATCGACATCGGCGCCAGCGCGTTCGCACAAATTGGCGATTTCGTTCATGAACGTAATTTTCATTGCCAAGAACGCGTTGGCTGCATATTTAGTCATTTCGGCTGAACGTTCATCCATAAAAATGACCGGGTTTCCTTGACGAACCAACGGAGCATAAAGTCGTTCCATGATCGCTTTGGCACGATCTGAGTCCGTTCCGATTACCACACGATCAGGCTTCATAAAATCATCCACCGCCACACCTTCACGCAAAAATTCAGGGTTGGAAACAACATCAAATGGAACCTTGGCATTTTTTGCAATGGCCGCGTGTACTTTCTCGGAAGTTCCCACAGGAACCGTACTTTTATCCACAATGACGGCATAGTGTTTCATGATATTTCCTAGGTCGTGCGCCACGCCAAGAATATATTTTAGATCAGCCGAACCATCTTCCCCTGGAGGGGTAGGTAAAGCCAAGAAGATCACTTCGGCTCTTTCGATGCCCTCAGCTAGTTCAGTCGTAAATTTTAAACGACCTTCTTTGGTATTTCGATCAAATAAAATATCCAAACCTGGCTCATAAATGGTCATTTTACCTTTTTTGAGCTTTTCAACTTTTTTGGCATCCACATCGATGCATGTGACGTCATTTCCAGTTTCTGCGAAACAAGTTCCGGTGACTAGACCGACGTATCCGGTACCAACAACGGCAATTTTCATAGAGAGTTAGTATCCCCAGGTCGACCGTTCTTGTTGGGGGGACTTGACCAAAAAAGAACGTAGCAACTTGACTGAAAAGAAGGAGTAGACAAATTGATAGACAAAACTAGAAACTTAAAATGAATTCTAAGTCAATTTGTTAAAATAATTACAAAGATTGAAGAAAAAACATAGGTTTAAGCTTTAAAAGTGCCGTAAACCTATGTTTTTTAGTGGAGAGATGTTCACTTTTATTTACGAATGATCATAAAATCAACTCGTCTATTTTTCGCTTGTCCCTCGGGAGTTTCATTGCTATCGATTGGGCGATCAAACCCATACCCTTTACTTGTGATTCGATCTGCTGGAACTTTCTGACGTAATAAGTACATTCGAACGGCATCTGCGCGATCTTGGGACAGCTTTTTATTGATTTCGGCCGAGCCTACGTTATCCGTATGGCCTTGAATTTCGACCACTAGCGTTGGGTTATCCAGCAGTAAATCAGCGATTCGGTTTAGCTCAACCGTGGAAGTTGGCTGAAGAGTGGCTTTCCCAAATTCAAAAAAGATATTTTCGAGGGTAATATTCGCTCCAGAAACCAGTTGTACTGCCGTTAGGGTGGGAGCTTTGATCTCAGAAAAACGGTTATTCTGAGTTAAGTCGATTCGCTGACTGGGCGAAACGAAGTTGCGTGCTTCGGCTCGAATCGCATAGGTTTTACCGACCGGTAAAAGGAGTTTATATTCCCCCGTTTGAGGATTGGTATTAACCACACCAGTGGTTCCATCTCCATCCAAAGATTCATAAATTACTTTAGCATCTAGGGGAAGTCCCGTTTTGTCTTGTACGACTTTCCCGACGTAAACGGCTACAGGAGAGGGAGTTGAGCCTAAAATGGTTGAGCTATTGGGGGCATTGGGTTGCCCTGACCCATCACCACCGGAACTTCCGGTCGAAACTCCCGTGGAATTACCCGAATTTTGGGAGGAGCCACCCTGTACTGCACCTGTTTGGGCCAATTGTGGACTCGTAACGTCGGGCTGAGGAAATTGAATCAGCATAATATCGCCTTTTCCGACAGTATTGTGACGTGTGCTTAAATACCCCGTGACACCATCGGCCGCAATGGAAAAATAGAGGTCGTCCTCTTTTGAGTTTATTTTTTCACCTAAATTGACAGGTTTAGTCCATTTCTGCCAGGTTCGATCACGACGACGAGAAACCCAAATATCATATCCTCCTTGCCCCCCGGGTCGGTTGGAAGCAAAATAAAGAGTCATTTGATCTGATGCTAGAAAGGGCGTTGTTTCGGCGTCGGAGGTATTGATGTCTTTACCTAGATGGAGAGGTTTAGACCACTGTCCTTTTCGGTCTTGGGTACAAACATATAAATCCTCCGGACCAGATTTGCTCTCTGAAAAAGAAAGTAGGAGAGTGCGGCCGTCATGTCCTAGGTAAGCCGATAAAAAGGGGCCTTTGACCATCGCATCAAGCTTGGGAATATGTACTTTTTCAGGTTGAGACCACCCATTTTTGGTTTTAGTTGAAATCGACATTCCAATTTCATCCAATCGTTTTCCCTTCTCATAAGCGCCACGAATTAGCGCCGTTTGACCGTCAGGCGAGATGCTGAAAAGGTCATTGTACCGATCCTTATTGATTGCGTTCGGCATACGTCTGGACATTGTCCACTGGCTCCCACGTTTTTCGGCATACCAAACATCATTAGAACCCTCTTTACCCATGCCATTCGATGGGTGATTGGCCCGGACAAAGTACAAGGTTTGGCCATCCGCTGAAATCAACGGATGGATTTCATTGAATTCCGAATTGATAGCTGCACCCAGCGGACTCATGGTTTGAGCTGATGCATCCAAGTAGTAGGCCAAAAGGCCTAGTAAGATGGTAAAACGAGTCAATGCTTGCATACGATTTTCTACTACTGGAAACGCTGGAAACTAAACACTTAGTGTGAGACAGGCTGATAAGACTTCACAGTATCAATAAAGCACCGGACATGATCAGGATGGGTATCAGGATACACACCATGACCCAAGTTGGCAATGTACCGTTGGGTGCCAAAGCTGTCCAACATCTGCTTGGTTTGTTTTTCCACCTCAGCGAAAGGAGCATAGAGAACACATGGATCCAAATTGCCCTGTAAGGTCTTGTTGGGGATCAATTGTCTAGATTCTTGGATGTCCATATTCCAATCCAAACCAACCACTTGGCAATCGAGTTGTCCGATCGCCTGACGTGCAAAAAAGGCACCCTTGGCGAAGACCGTAACCGGAACCTCCTGGATCGCTTTACAAATTTGGTCAAGATAGGGGAGAGAGAACTCCTGGTATTGTGACGGAGATAGAATACCTGCCCATGAGTCAAAAATCTGAACTAAATCGGCTCCATGCCGGGCTTGAGCTTTCAGATAGGCGATGGTGGTATCGGTTATTTTTTGCAATAACGCATGGGCCAATTCTGGTTGGGCATAGAGCATTTTCTTAGCCACTGAAAACGTTTTGGAGCCATGTCCTTCGACCATGTAACAGAAAATGGTAAACGGTGCACCGGCAAATCCGATTAAAGGTACTCGGCCGTTGAGATCACGCTTCACAATATCCAGTGCCTTCAAAACATATCCCAGTTCATCCTCTGGGTCGGGGGTACGAAGGGCCTGCACATCCGGTAAAGAGCGAATGACTTTAGGGAATAAAGGTCCACGAGCCTCCACCATTTCATAAGGTAAACCCATGGCTTCAGGCACCACCAGAATATCGGAAAAAATAATGGCAGCATCCACCCCAAGCAAATCAACGGGTTGAATGGTGACTTCAGCGGCAAGCTCTGGTGTAGTACAAAGGGTGATAAAACTACCAGCTTGTTGCCGAACGGCACGATACTCGGCCAATATACGCCCGGCTTGACGCATCATCCAAACCGGCACTCTTTCAACTTGTTCCCCCCGGGCTGCCCGAAGAAAAAGATCATTTTTTAATTCCATAGAACAAAAGTAAATCGAAGTCAGGGAATTTCGGAGAAATCCAAGAATAAATTCATTTAATTCCATATCGCAAAAAATCCTACTTGTATCGACAACGTTGTATAAAAAACTTGCATGGATCCGATTTACCGTGTATTTTCACCGAGATATTTATCATTTAACCCTTAAAGTTCTGTTATCGTGAATAGAAGAGACGCTTTGCAACGCGTGGCTTGGATGATGGGCGGTGCTATTTCTGCACCCTCGTTGGTGGCCATGCTTCAGGGATGTAGTTCAGGCCCCGCAGCTGGTTCTCCTTTTGCTTTATCGGCAGATTACCAAGCATTGGTTGCTGAATTAGCTGAGGTGATTATCCCTAAAACGGACACCCCTGGTGCCAAAGATGCCGGAGTCGGTCCGTTTATTGAGGTGATGTTGAAAGATTGCTATTCAGCGATTCAGCAAGAACATTTCCTGAAGGGTTTAGAGGACGTGGAAGCGGAGTCAAAAAAAGTAGGAGGAAAATTCGTGGAGTTGACGGCCGAACAAAAAGCCGAGGTGATGAAAATCATGGTTCAAAAAGCCACGGATGAGGCGGCTCAAAATGAAGAGAAGGCAAAACAAGTTGACTCCGAGTCGGGCCTTGCCAAAGAAGAGCAGAAAAAGAAAGATGAGGTGGAGGTTCCTGTCCCATTCTTCCGAATTCTGAAAGAATTAACGTTGTTTAGCTATTTCACGTCGGAGCCCGGTGCTACTCAAGCCCTTGACTTTGTGCCGATCCCAGGACGTTACGAAGGTTGCATAAAAATGGAACCCGGACAAAAGGCTTACGCACTATAATTTTCAACCCAAATTGACCCTGTCCTCTTGGACACAAGAAAAAAAACATTCAACCTATGTATATTCAAGGCAACGCAAAAGAGCAAATCTCCTACGATGCGATCGTGGTAGGATCGGGTATTTCGGGCGGCTGGGCCGCTAAGGAATTAGCCAAAAAAGGCCTTAAAGTCCTCATGCTAGATCGAGGACGCCATATTGAACACGTTTCAGGTTATGAAACAGCCATGAAAGAATCATGGGAATTCCCACACCGTGGCCGGGTAGACAACAAAACACGAGAAGAATACTGGGCGGGTGTCCGGACGGGCTACACCGCCAACGAAGAACATCGTCATCACTTTGAAAAAGATATTGATCACCCATATGAGGAAAAACGTCGATTTGACTGGATTCGGGGCTATCATACTGGCGGCCGTTCCTTAATGTGGGGACGTCAAAGTTACCGTTGGAATGAGCGCGATTTCACCGCTAATGCAGAAGAGGGTGTTGGGATCGACTGGCCTATTCGCTACAAAGACCTTGAGCCTTGGTATGCGTATGTGGAGAAATTTGCCGGAATTTCAGGTACCAAAGAAGGCTTAGATGTATTACCTGATAGCGTTTTTCAACCGGGTATGGATTTGAATTGCGCAGAGCGGGAATTCAAAAAAGCAGTAGAAAGTAAGATGCCAGGCCGTCATGTAATCATCGGTCGGGTAGCTCACCTAACGGCTCCAACCGCCGAACAAACCGCTTTAGGTCGTGGAAGTTGCCAATTCCGGAACCGGTGTATGCGTGGTTGTCCGTATGGTGCTTACTTCAGCACCCAATCAGCTACTCTTCCTGCGGCCAATAAAACAGGAAATTTGACTTTGATTAACGATAAGATCGTCTACGAAGTCATTTTTGATGACGAAAAGAAAAAGGCTACTGGTGTTCGAGCAATCGACCAAAACACAAAAGAAGTCGTTGAGTATTTCAGCAAAATTATTTTCCTTAACGCTGGCGCTGTGAATTCAGCTTGGATCATGATGCAATCCAAGTCCAAAACACACCCTAATGGATTAGGTAATGCCTCGGATCAACTCGGTCGAAATATTATGGACCACCACTTGGCAGTTGGTGCCAATGGTACCATGGAAGGATTTGAGGATATGTATTACTTTGGTCGCCGTCCTAATGGCATCTACATTCCTCGCTTCACTAACTGGGGATCTGACAAGCGCGATTTCCTTCGTGGTTTTGGCTACCAAGGGGGTGCCTCCAGAGGTCGTGGAGGGGATTCTGAACTTGAGTTTGGCGCCGACTTCAAGAAAGCCATGACGCAAGTTGGTCCGTGGGGAATTAACATCGGTGGATTTGGTGAAACCTTGCCCGATCCTTCTAACCGAATGACCTTGACCGACAAGAAGGATCAATGGGGACTGCCAATCATCGAGTTTGATGCCGCCTGGGGAGATAATGAGTGGAAAATGCGCGAAGCCATGATGAACGAAGCAGCCAATATGTTGGAGGCCGCCGGTGTTAAAAATGTGAAGACCTACCATGATAAAGAAAAAGCACCAGGAATCGGTATTCACGAAATGGGAACAGCTCGAATGGGTAAAGATGCCAAAACATCTGTACTCAACGCAAATAACCAAGTATGGGGTGCTGAGAACGTTTTCGTAACGGACGGAGCCGCCATGGTGTCTTCTTCTTGCGTCAATCCTTCGCTTACCTACATGGCGTTAACTGCTCGGGCAGCTGATTTTGCTGTAAAAGAGCTAAAACGGATGAATATGTAATTTCGTTTCTAGATTAGATGTCAAAAAAAGCTGACCGAAAGGTCAGCTTTTTTTATAAAAATTTAGTCATCAAATGCCTTGTGCCATGCAATTTGAAGCCCATTTTTTCATACAAATAATAGGCTCGCTGGTTGTAGGATTCGATTTCTAATCGAACCGAACCAAATTCTAATTGCTTGTATTTATCTACTAATGCAGCCAAATATTTTTGTCCGATTCCCTGTCCGCGGAATTCCTCTTTAATAAAATATTCATCTAAATAAGCCACTCGACCTTTGAATTCGAAACTATAGGTAAATGCAATGAATTGATATCCTATAACTTCCTGATTTTCTTGGCAGCACATCCAAATTTGCCCCCAAGAAGGATGGTCTAGTATCTGTTGTACTTGATTTTCACGTTCCTGTCGATCAAAGGGATATTGAAAAAGTGAGAAAAAATCACTCATCATTTGAATAATGGCAGGGGAATCTTCTTGGGTTGCTTCACGTAAAAGAGTCGTCATATTGTCAATCTGGATAGGCTTTTTGTACCAACTTTTCGTCCAAATAAATCAACCAAGCCTCAACGGATGGAAATTTCATTTGTTCAAAAGCAGTTGCATAGGTTTGTAATTGTTTGATGTAGTTGGGGCGTATTTGCCCAGTTTTAAAATCAATAATGACGGTTCGGTCATGGAAATACACCACCCGGTCGGGCCGAATGGTTTTTCCTCCTGGTAACAAAATATCGCGTTCTCGGTCAACGACCAAACCAGGGGCAAAATAAGGGGAAAGGTCGGACATATCAAGCCACTTTTGAAGATCTTGTCTTAGTTCTGGTGCCTCCTCCGCCGAAATCCACCCCGCTAAAACCGCACGCTGCATGACGGTTTCAACTTCCTCTTTAGACGAGATTTCGGCCAAAATGGCATGAATTTTCGTTCCTCGATCTTTTGATTGATCCGCAGACTGAATCGCAAAGAATCGCTCAGCCGAACGTCTTAATTTCAGTTTTTCCATTGGCGATCCGGGTAGCTTTTTCCAGGCAAGAGGAATCCATGATTGCATCTCTTCACTCTTGGTCGTACCTTCCGATTTTAGCCTGCCCGCTATCCCCTTCGAAATGATCCATCCACCGTTCTCTTCGGGCTCCAATTGTTTTAAAAAATCTTGGATCAAACTTCCAATTGTGTTTTCTTTTAATTGGTCTTGATTAAGTGAAATCCATAGTTTTTCCTCAGGTCTGGTGAGTGCCACATACAGCATATTCAGGGCTTCCAAATACGTCTGGGTACGTTCCTCAATCACTTGTTCTTGAAGGTCGGTCGCTAGCATGTCATTTGAGGCGGATAAGGGTGCCGTTTTTAGCCTGCGCGTCCCACGTTCAGCACTTTCTACCTCGAACAAAGGTTCGTCCAATGACGATAAGTCCATCCACACCTTACTGCCAGCTTTTGGGGTGGTCGACCAATGAAGGTGAGGCAATAATACCACCGGATAAGCTAGGCCTTTAGACTTATGGATAGTTTGAATCGTTACGGCATCCGACTTAGCCTGTGTTTGAACCGACAAGGAATTACTTTTTTTGTCCCATTCATCCAATACATCAGTCAAATGATTACCTACCTTACTTGTCGTTTGTAAAACAAATTCAAGAAATGATACCGTATATTCTGTTCGGCCATGGGTACCGAAAAAACCAAGCGCATGGGACCAATTTTCGACTTGGCTGTACAATGAATGTGCTGAATCCGGTAGCTGTACACCAAGTTCATGCCAAAACGGTAGGGTGTCAATCCAGTTCTGAACAGAGGTCAACCTCGGTAACCAAAGGTTATCTACAAGTTGGGGTTTGATTTTTTGTGCGTACAATGATAAGGGTCCGATGAGGTAAGCCGGTTGCCGTGTGTAGGCTTTGGCGCGCATTAATCCAACCAAAACTTGGATTTCCCAGGCTCTTGACAATAAAAGTGAGTCGGAGGTTGAAATCGGAATATTTCTAGCAATAAGGAATTCAGCCAGTTGTCCGGATAAATCATTTTTTCTGAATAAACAGGCCATGTCCCCCCAGGCATAACCCTCTTCGTGAAACTCTAGAATTTTTTGATGAGTCTTTTCCAGCCAATCTTCTTGAGTGGACATCTGTATTTCTACTTGCCCTCCCTCTAACGAACTGGTAGGTGTTTGTTGAAAATAATCTTGGTAAACCTCGGCCAGAAAAGGATAATCTGATTTTTTGGTTTGTAGGATGTGTTCAAAAAGTTGATTGTTAAATAGAATGATTTCTTGAGTACTACGGTAATTCGTTGTTAAATTGGCTCGGTCCAAGTACGGATAAATGCCGTAAAATTGCTCTCTTTGGTTGTCGGTAAGGACAGGGTTTTGCAAAAGAGATGTCAGATCTTTTCCGGCTAGGTGAACAAGAAGTGACATTTTTCCCCCTCTCCAACGATAAATGGCTTGTTTGGCATCGCCCACCACCAAACTAAAATACCCTTGGGCTAAACCATTTTCTAAAAGCGGTAGTAAATTAAAAAATTGCAGTTCAGAGGTGTCTTGGAATTCATCAATCAAAAGGTGATTGAACTTTTCCCCCAGGCGCTCATAGATAAAAGGCACAGGCTCATTCAATACGATATCCAAGATTCGTCGATTAAAGTCTGCGATGAAAACCTGCTGATTATCTTGTAAAACCTCATCAAAGGCTTGTTTGACTTGATGAATTAGGGCTAATCGATGTAGCTCCTTTTGGATGGTTTGAAGCAAAAAATACCTAGGAGCCTCTTGGGTTTGATAGTCTCGGTATTGATTGAACAAATCACTTAGATCGTCCTTCACGCGGTCGATGGCCGCTAGTGTCGATGACGAAGCCTTACCCGAGGCCCATTTATTTTCCTCGACAGTTTTAAGTAAATAGGACGAGATCTTAACAGGTCCCAAATGAGCACCGGGGTTGTGATATAATTTCGAAAAAAAAGCGCCGAGACCTTTATCTCCCTGGTAGAAATCTTGATTGATTAATCCTTGATTTTGAATGATCTGAACGGCCTCTCGACCTATATTTTCAAGCTCATTTGATTTTTTTTGAAGGGCTTTTTTGATTTGATGGGCAAGTAACTGAAAGTCTGCAACATCCAGTTCAGCTAATTGTTGAATCTGAAAATAATGCTGATCATTCAACGCATCTTGACTGGATTTAACCAGGAGATCTCTAATTTTTGTCCAGCTTTTGTTTTGTTCCACTACCTCTTCGGCAACATCAAGTAAAGCCCGGCTGAGTGGATTGGATACCTCTAAATTGAGCTGTTCAATGACCCGGTCCACGGCCTCTTCTAGTAAGGGGCTGGCTTCCAAGGCAGTTTCATAATGAAAGGGTAGATCCAAATCCTCCGTAAACTGTTGGACCACCTGGTTCATAAATGAATCAATGGTCTTGACGTGAAAGTCGGAATAGTCTTGGAGTAATAATTCGTGAGTTTTTTGGGCTCGTTGTAAAATTACTTCTGGAGTTTGACCTAGTTCAGAAGCTAGTTCGGTGACATAGGCATTTTCCACGTTCGTTTGAGCCAAACTTTCTAAGGTATCCAAGATCCGCTCCTTCATTTCATTAGCAGCGTCATTGGTAAAGGTAATGGCTAAAATATGTCGAAAATAGTCAGCCTGAGGACTATTAAGAAGTAGTTTTAAGTAGGTTCGGGTTAGAGTATAGGTTTTACCCGACCCAGCGGAGGAACTGTAGATTTGAAGTTTGGTCATGAAATAAATTCCCAGAGGGGGTGTTGTCCGACGAAACGAATTCCGTCGGACATTTAATTATTTTTTTTCTCCTATTAATTCCATTCCTTGCACTAGAATGATTACTCGACGGACCATCCCTTTTTCATCCCGAGTAAATCGGATCGTGGCTCCATTATTGGCTTCAAAAAACTCATCGTAAATTTCAGTGTCTTGCAAAGGTCCTTCCCCGACACCGGGTGCAATGGCTTTTAATCCGTTCCCATCAGGAGAAATGGTCAGGACATCAAAAGGGGCACCACTCATCTGATAGTCCCCAGCATAATCTGTTGGGTTGGGATCTTTGCGGGTGGCCGTATAGTTTTCCCCTTGTACTGTTAAAATAACTTGGGTAATCAATCCTTTGGCGTTTTTAGTGAATTTTGCAGTAGCTCCATATGCAACTACTAAAAATTCATCTGGATTTTGAGTTTTTTCTAGTTTTGAACCATCTGAACCATCTGCCAATCCATACAGCGCTCCATTTTCTACTTTGATTTCGATCTTTTGATAGGGGCCTACCATGGCATAGGTACCTACATATTTTCGTAGGTCTTGAGCCTGAAGTAGAATAGGAAAGGCGAGCAAAAAGAAAATACTTAGTTTTTTCATCTTTTTCAGTCGGTTTTTGTTGGGTTGATTAGAGAATTTCTCTAAAATTACCAAGGAGGCCTGATATATCCAATGGGATACACTATAATTGTCCTCTCAAAATCCAACCAATTTTTTATGGCAAAGGTTACAGAACACATTGCCAATTCGAACGGCAAACCGTTATTTTCAATTGAAATTATTCCTCCCGCCAAAGGTACCCGGGTGGATGAACTGTTTCAAGCCATTGAACCGATGATGGAGTTGAAACCACCCTTCATTGATGTGACTTTTCATCGGGAAGAATATTTTACTCAGGTTCAACCTGATGGGTCCAAAAAAGAAATTCGGACGCGTAAACGTCCAGGTACGGTGGGTATTTGTTCGTCGATCCTGCATAAATTTCAGGTAGATCCTGTTCCTCATGTCTTGTGTGGAGGTTTCACCAAAGATGAAACGGAAGATCTTCTCATCGACCTAAACTATCTCGGAATCGAGAATGTATTAGCCTTACGTGGGGATCATGCCAAACCCTTTACCCATTTCAAACCTAAAAAAGATGGTCATGCATTTGCCAATGAGCTGGTTGGACAAATACAGGATATGAATCAAGGTCGGTACCTATACGAAGAAGCTACCTACCTCGAAAAGTCAGATTTTTGCGTGGGTGTTGCAGGATACCCAGAAAAACATTTTGAAGCACATACCTTCGATCTTGATTTCGAAAATTTAAAGCGAAAGGTAGATGCCGGGGCAGATTACATTGTAACCCAAATGTTTTTTGACAATCAAAAGTATTTTCAGTTTGTGCAACATTGCCGAGATCATGGGATTCAAATCCCCATCATTCCGGGTTTGAAAGTCCTTGCCACCAAAAAGCAACTCGAAATTTTACCAAAAATATTTTTTCTGGATATGCCAGAAGACCTGCAAAAAGCAGTCGCCTCTTGTGCAGACGATAAAGCTGCGAAAGAAATAGGCATTGAATGGTGCGTACAACAATGTCGTGAGCTGGTCGAATTTGGTGTTCCAGCCTTGCATTTTTATACGATGAGTAAATCGAGTACCACACTAGCGGTTGCCCGTCAAATTTTCTAAAATTGATATCGTATTTGAAGTGTCCCGGTCCATTTTTCAGGACCGGGTGTTATTTCTTCTCCGCTCCCGATTTGAGGGCGGTCCCAGACTCGTAAATAGGCAAGGCGACACCACACGTCCAGCGATCGGGCAATTGCTTGTTTCCAAACCCCTACCCAGCGAATTCCCTCTCCATAAAATGATGGAAACGACGACCCCATAAGCACATCTGGCTCAAATACATACAGTCGATTGCCATACCCATCTGTCCTAAAATAACCAACTCGAAGCTTAAGTTCACCGGTGGAGTAATCCCTTTTGATATCCTGAAAAAGTCCCCAGCCCCGATTCTTTGCTTGTGCGTTATACAAAAAACGGCTATGAAAATTCCATGAACTGTGGGTCCTTGAAATCCATTGCCCGGTCCATTGCCACCGGTTTGTGGTTGGGTTACTCGTTAAAATGGATGGAAATGGCTGTCTATTCTTCCAACCAGCCTGAAAAATCCACTGCGATTTATTCGGTCGAGTGGTTTGAAAGCGCATTCCCATCTGTTCACCTGACCCGGGTCCAATGGTTTGAAACCGTATCCAAGGATGAGAAAACTGATCATAAAAGAGTGTCCATTGCGTTCCTTTTTTGGGTAGGTACTTGAGGCCAACATACAAGCCTTGTTCATTATTTGGCTGACTAAATTCCCCAAAGGCCTGCCCATATACGGTATGAAAAGCTCGCCCGTATCGTCGAAATAACACCGCCATTTCCCATTTGGGATGAGGGATGGTCGTGGCACCTTGCACCCATGCCATACCTGTAGGAGAATAGGCCCATTCGCCAAATGATTGAAATCCGGCCCCTTGATACGAGTAATACAATGAGTGATTCCAAATTTGTTTTTCTCTGAATGCAAATAGATTGTAAAGTTGCTGACTGGGATCGGCACGAAGGGAATAGTAATGCCATCCCCAACTTGTCCCCCAGAGCCATCTAGGACTAGAATAATGTATATCTCCCCCGACCGAGACCATGGAAATGGAATTTTTATTTTGAATCTCCGTTTCAGTTCGATGATATCCGATCGTTGATAATGAGGTAAAAACGGTATCTCCAACAGACCGGGCATCCCCCTTCCGCCAAGAGAATAATCCTGTAACGTACCAGTTCTTTTTTTGAAATGTTCCCGCGACACCTCGCATGGCTTGTCGTTCACTGATGGAGGTATAAGGTCGCAAGCCAGCCTGTCCGCGACGGACAGAATAAACCGTTTCTCCACCTTTGCCAACAAAATGACCAGCCCCCCAGACTAGCCCTTGACCGAATTGAATCTGGTAGTCCCCAACTACCCATTGGATCCAACCAGTGGATCGTTGTTTTGACAAATGGAATCCCACATAATCTGCATACGAACGTTCACCGGGATCTTTCTCCAGTACCAGTCCAAGGCTGTAGTCTTGGGGTCGTTGCATTCGAAATCGTTGCTGGAACCTCCATCCGTTTCCCATGTATTTACCCGACTCCAGTCCACGTACTTTTGGGAAAGAGCGATCCCACCTTTGAATAACATACCGTTCAGTACTTCGCTTCCACCAAACTTCCTGTATTGATTTTGACTGTTGAACGATGAATAAGGGGGCCACTCGCCTCCATGTCTCCTCATCCCATCCTTCAATCGACTGTATCTCCAAAATATGTTGAAAGGCTCCGATCGCCTGGCGGTGTTGTAGAAATGCCTCGATTTGTTTTTCAGAGAGCAATGGAAAGATACGAAGTTGTTGAGCTGTAACTTGGTTGATGTCCCACGGGTTTTGGAGGATCTGGTCTAGCCACTCCATCCAATTTTCAAGGTCTTCATTGCCTTCTAATGCCAAAAAATCTTGAAGCCGTTGATCCAAATAGGCCTGACGATCAATTTGTCCAAAACTCAGGAAAGGAATGAGATAACAAAGAAGAAAGAATTTTTTTTTCATGGCTGAAATCGTAAGGAGTATAAGGTGGAGATCCAACCCATGGGCCAACGACAGACGGTAGCTTGAGCTGTCCATTTCCCAGACTGCCAAATGATGCCAGTTCGAAAGATTTTTTGAGATGTTCCCAACTGGATCTGCCAACCGGGTCGGAAGGCATACTGGGTTGATAGAGCCAATACGCCCTGCCATTCGGTTTGAATTTGCCAGTAGGCAATTGGCTGGTATCCCAATCCCACACGCCAAAATTGATTTTCTCGGGTTCCTCCAGCCCAAAATCCGGTTTGCCATTGGCTCGAAAGTCGATACCAAGCTCCCAATTCCATACTTAAACGAAATTGGTCCGGGTAATCAGGATCCTGGTCTTGAAGTGCATGTAGCCCCATGCGGCCTCCTAGTTGGACTCGATTGATTTTACTCGCTATGCCAGCTTGAAAAAACTTTTGATTATATAAGACATTTCCAGTAAAGCCACCCACGAAATGCCACCCTAGCTGGTTTCGTTGTCCTATTAACCACGTACTCAGTTGCTTATAGCCCGGTACCGTGGGTTGAAACTGAAAATGAACTGAAAATGGTTGTACCGCAGCTGGGTTCCCTAGCCAAGGCATTCCATTTAGTGGAGACAAGCTGCCTACATGATGGGCATCCCAAAAGGTGTATTGCCCCAATACAGTTGAGTAGGGGAGGATTAAGATCCCCCAAAATAAAATCTTCATGGCTTTTTTCTTTAAAATTAAAGAAAAGCCATGAAGAAAAATATATAACTATTTGATTATCAGTATTTAATTGGATGTTATTTGAATCGTCGTTCGACCATGTCAAAAAATTCTTCTACCTCAGGAGCGGTAACATCCCAAATAAATCTGGGTACATACTTTTTGACCAGTTTGTCACGTGCCATGGAAAAGTCGGTTGAGTTTTCTAAATCCTCTACGGTATCTTGAAATAAAATGGCATCTCCTTGAAAAAGGCGATTGATAAAGGTAAATTTTTGATTGATTGACAAAGAACCCATGATGGAGGTGATTTTACTTTTTTGATGTAAATCTCCAACAGAAGGTATTGTAGACTGGGAATCATTGAGGTTGAGCAATTGATTTGATGGGGGGCTCACCTCCACGATGGGCACTTTTTCAACATAGGCAACTGGCTTAGCCGGTACGGTGGGTATGTGGGATTCAGCCGAAAGCTGATCAAAAAAAGATCCAGTACTGGGAACCACAGGAACTTTACTCTCTATTTTGGGAGTAGATTTCAATTCAGCTGGTAGCGGGTGCCAACCCTCTAATTTCTGCCAAATATCAGTGAACATCTCAGAATGAGCTGGTTCTGCATATCCTATTATTAGATTTTTCCATCGGGTCTCATCTAGAGGATAACGTTCCGCCTTTAATTGTTGGCATAAGTTAGATTGAACCAATAGGTATTTTTCATTCTTTTCCCACCATTCAGGGGTAAGAGCCCATGAACCACCTTGTAATCCAAAGAATTCCTCAGGCGCAATAAGCAAGGCTAAGAGTTCGGTGATCGCATAATGAACCAAAGGTCTAAAATCAGATTTTTGAATGGAAATATGTTGAGAAGCTCGGTTGAAAAACACCTTTTGCGCCTCTATAACATCGGGTTGTTGGTAGTCAAAATAAGGACTTTTCCAGCGCTTGATTTCTTCTTCCCATTGAAAGAACAATCTTTTTAAAATAAGCCAGTTAAGGGGCTTAATTTCAGTAAACTGGATCAGCTGAGGACCTGTGATCAAGGAATTATTCTCAAAGAAATGGTCGGACAAATCGTTCGCCACGTGGGCTGAATAGCGTTGTGCTGCTTCCAAATTCCATTTGTAGGTCATGGAGAAAATCTGTTTTTTTGTGCCTAATCTCGTCGCAATCTAACGTAGAAAACGAATAAAAGAAAGAAATATGTTTATCGAACCTCGAATGGAGAAAAAAATGGGTCACCGTAGTGGGTGGATTGAAGTAATTTGTGGTTCGATGTTCTCAGGAAAAACAGAGGAACTGATTCGCCGTCTAAATCGAGCTGCGATCGCCAAACAACAAGTGGAGATTTTTAAACCCTCCACAGATGTTCGATACCACGAGGAGGATATCGTTTCGCACAATCGGCAACGTATCCCCTCCACCCCTGTAGACAAAGCCAGGGATATCTTGGAGTTGGCTGGTGTGTGCGAAGTTGTAGGTATAGATGAAGCGCAATTCTTTGACGCCGATCTACCCGCCGTGGTGAATCAACTAGCCAACGATGGCAAACGTGTCATATTGGCGGGCCTTGACATGGACTCACAAGGTAGACCGTTCGGACCTATGCCAACCTTAATGGCTTTAGCCGAATACGTGACGAAAGTCCATGCCATTTGTATTCAATGTGGCGAAGTTGCCCACTATTCCTACCGAAAAGTACCCAATGAAGAACAAGTACTTCTTGGCGAAAAAGACTCGTATGAAGCACGTTGTCGGGCTTGTTTTTTGGCCGAGTCATAACTCATTCAATCGAGCTATCCAGTCGGCCGCTTGTTTCCGAATAGACGCTTGTGTTTCGGGTGACATTTTTCCCCAAGTTTGATACATCATGCCAATTCGTGGATTTTTTCGAAAACGGTCCTCATGACGTGCATAAAAATCCCAATACAGTGCATTGAACGGACAGGCTTTTTCGCCTGTCCGTTGTTTCATATCATAATGACACCCTTGGCAATAATCTCCCATTTTTTGGATGTAATTTGACGAGGCAACATAGGGTTTACTCCCAACAATTCCGCCATCTGCAAACTGACTCATTCCCCGGGTATTGGTAATCTCCACCCATTCAATAGCATCAATATAAACGCCTAAATACCAGGCATCTAGCTCGTCTGGAGAAATGCCTGCTAATAAGGCAAAGTTCCCAATGACCATCAGCCGCTGGATGTGGTGAGCATAAGCATACTCCAAAGATTGGCCTATGCTGTAGCGCAAGCAATTCATTTTGGTTTCTCCTGTCCAAAACCAATCAGGTAGTGGGGTATGGTGATCCAGCGCATTGAGAGTGGCATACGAGGGCATATGAGCCCAATAAATTCCTCGCATAAATTCTCGCCAACCTAGAATTTGCCGTACAAACCCTTCAATTTGAGGTAAGGTGATTAAATTTTGGTTTTTTTCCCAATACTGAACGGCGGTATCGATTACCTCCTTGGGCGACAACAATTTACAATTCAATGCAAAAGATAGCCTTGAGTGGTATACCGACCAGTCTTTCTTCGACATGGCATCTTCGTAGAGACCAAAATGAATTAGAGCGTTTTCAACAAAATATTGAAGTAATTCCAGTGATTCTGCTCGGGTTGTTGGCCAGATAAACCCTTCTTTGGGTAGATGCCCCATCGTTTTTACACCTTGGTCCTCTAATAATTGGAGCAGGTCATCTACCGGCTTTGAAAACAGTTTGGGTGACAGTGGGCGATGAGTTGCCGGTAATTTGTGTCGATTTTCCGCATCATAGTTCCATTGTCCACCGACAGGTTCCGTTCCCTCCATCAATATTCCCCATTTTTTTCGCATGTATCGATAAAACGTTTCCATGAGATACGTTTTTTTCCCTTTGAACAATGAAGCTAATTCTCCACGTTGGGTAAAAAAATGGTCGGTTGAAACCATTGAAAAGGGAATATCCAACGCATGGCCTATGTCCAATAATTGTTGATCCAAGCGGTATTCATCAGGCTCCTGGTAAGCCCATTCCGATATAGCCAACTCATTGATGAGTTTTTGCAGGTTTCTACCTAAATCTTGTTCATTGGTTGGATCGTCTAGTGTTAAGTAATGTACATGGTGCCCCGCTTCTTTTAATTGGGCCGCAAAGGAACGCATGGCCAAAAAGAAAGCCAGTACTTTTTGAATGTGATGTCGAACGTAATCCGTCTCTTGTCGAATTTCCATGAGAACATACACAACTTGATCATCCACGGTATCAAACCATGGATGACGATGGTTGAGTTGATCTCCTAATAGCAACCTTAATTTTTTCATTTGGATTTGGGCTTTCTCTTCAAGTTTCTCTTGGGTGGACGCATCTTCTCTTCTTCGTTGGAAGGAATCACCAGTTTTTCTAAGAGAGTAGGCGTATGTTTTTTTACGTCGGATGATTTTTTAAATGGATAGAATAGGTCTTTGGCTAATTTTAAGGATTCCTCCAAATCGATGATGGGTAGAGGATAATTGACGCCTGGAGTAAATTGGTAAAAAGATTGTTCCATCACCGGAATTTCCCACGGCGTGTGAATATAGGTCATGGGAATATTTTTCAACTCGGGAACCCATTTTTTAATAAACAATCCCTCTGGGTCGTGCTCGCGTGATTGCTTGATGGGGTTGTAAATCCGAATGGTATTCATACCAGTTACGGCGGCTTGCATATGAAATTGCGGGTAATGAATTCCAGGTTCAAAATCAAGGAATAACCGAGCTAAATGATGGACACCATCTCGCCAGTCTTGGCGTAGGAGATGACACAAAAAACTAACCAACAAAGCGCGCATTCGAAAGTTTATGTAGCCAGTTTGATGCAAACACCGCATGCATGCATCAACCAGAGGAAAGCCTGTCATGCCAGCTTTCCATGCTTCAAGTTTTACATCGTTTGGTTCCCAAGGGAAACGATCAAAAGCCGGATTGGTACTTTCAAATTCCAAACGGTATTCCGACTCAAACTTTTGAATAAAATGACAATGCCACCGTAAGCGAGATCCAAAATTATCCAAGTGAAATGTATGTTGTACTTGCTTCCGAACCTCTTGTAGTCGTTGATAAACTTGCTTAACTGATACATTTCCCCAAGCTAAATAGGGGGAGACCCGACTCAAATGCTTGCGCGAGGCCATGGGTTTGGATAAAGATTTTGAATAAGCTTTACTTCGTTCCCACAAAAAACTTTCCAAGTACCTCCAAGCATACATTTCTCCACCCGGTTGAAATTGGGGATTAGCTTGTGTCCATTCCATCGGTGGATGGAAGTTATTTCGTTCAGGAAACGGATTTGAGGTGCACCACCATCCTTCTTCTAATGCAACGACAGCTTGGTGGGTATGCATTCGTTGATGCCATTTCGCCACCCAATTTCTCCTATTTTTGGCTCCTCTTTTGATACCATTAGTTGGCCACTCTTTCCAAAGTATTTGATGTTGATTCGCCCAGTCTTTGATTTGCAGGTCCCGCTGAAATGTTTTGTGGATACCCGTTTCTTCATAACTCAAGAGCTCAAATGGCTTGGGTAAATTTTCCAAAACATCGATTACTTCACCCGAAACTTCATGGATGGATGCACCAAATGGTGCCAATCTTCGTTTCATATCTTGCAAAGATTCCCACACAAATCGCCAGTGCCGCACATCGTAATGTGGATCCAGAAGGAGTGACGGTTCCCAGATATAAAGAAGAAGTATGGGTTGTTTGGATGCCACCGCATGGGATAACGGGGCATGGTCTGTTAAACGCAAGTCTCGCTTAAACCAAACAACTTGAAGCATGGGGAATCGATTTAGGTGGAGAACCCAGAAAAATGTAATTTTGTTATTTAACTAGTTATAAAGTATATGAAGAAATGGGGTGGGCTTTTTATTTTGACGTTTTGGTCAATTATCTTGGCTTGCCAGCAAGCTCCTGAGTCGTTCACACCCAAGCCTCGTGGTTTTTTTCGAATCCCTCTTCCGCCTGTTGCATATCAATCTTTAGCAGGGAACTATCCGTATCAATTTGAGTATTCTACCTCAGCGGTGGTTCAACCCGATACCCACGGGCTCGCAGAACCACATTGGATTATTCTCTATTACCCCGCTTTGCAAGCTCGTGTGCAGTTCACGTATAAAAACTTTAATGGTGATTTGCCTCGTCTGCAAGCCCATATAACCGATGCTTTTCGCTTGGCCGATAAACACCTGGTGCGGGCTACCGAGAAAAGAGAGTCTGTTGTGAGTTTACCTTCAGGTAAAAAAGCAGTGGTGATCGAACTTAAAGGAGAAGTTCCCAGTCATTTTCAATTTTATATGACTGACACCACGCGACACTTTTTGCGTGGTGCGGTGTATCTCAATCAAGCCACACAAGATGATTCGTTGAAACCCATCATCGACTACGTGGTGCGAGATTGTTATCATTTAATGAATTCACTGCGTTGGAATCGATAGATTTTCCCTTAACTTTGACTAATGGAGGGTTGGTCTAAAATACTTACAATACGAAATCGGTTTTTGGCTGATATAGTGACCATGGATCTACAGGCCGCCGGTTGGAATGCTGTTCTAGTCAACAAAAAGGATAGCAGCTATGTGGCGTTGGGTTTCTGTGAAGTGTTTGTTCCTGCCTCTCAATTATTAGAAGCGCAAGTTTGGTTACTCGAAAACCACCCTGACGCTTTTCAAGAGTAAGACATTTTCGTGTATGGCCCTCAAAAATTTATCGAATTTAACCCAACGTATTATCGCCGCCCTAATTGGAGTACCGCTCATGATGTTTTGTATTTGGTACAGTCCTCTTTCCCTATTATTCCTCATTCTTTTTCTGTCGGTAGCCACCCAACTTGAATTTTATAAATTGCTAAAGTTAGATTCTCATCTACCCCTGACAGCTTGGGGTACATTTTGTGGGCTTTTTTTAGTACTCGTTACTTACATGGTGGAACGTGATATTACCTCTTTTCGGAATTATTACCTGATCGTTCCTTTGTTAACCACCACCTTCTTTATTAAGTTATTCAAGAAACTAGATGATCGACCTTTCGCGAATCTTGGGTATACCTTTTTAGGAATCATTTATGTTGTAGTTCCTTTTGCTTTGTTAATTGAGTTAATTATTGAAGAATTTACCTACAAGCCTGAACTCTTGACCGGCTTGCTAGTTATCTTATGGATAAACGATTCAGGGGCTTATTTCGCCGGGAGAGCTTTGGGTAAACGGAAACTTTTTGCTCGGGTTTCTCCAAAAAAGACGTGGGAGGGATTTGTCGGTGGAGCAATTTCATCCGTCCTGTGTGCGTTATGTATTGGGTACTTCTTTACCGATTTAGCCCTTGTTCATTGGTTGGTAATTGCGTTGATAATTGTCATCACTGGAACGCTTGGTGATTTGGTAGAATCGCTCTTCAAACGAAGCATTTCGATCAAAGATTCCGGTTCTATGATTCCTGGCCATGGAGGGTTTTTAGATCGATTTGACGGTCTCCTTTTGTCGGTACCCTTTATCGTGACCTATTTTAAATTGTTAGCTGGATGAAGAATTTAGTATACCTCAGCGGTTTCCTTTTCCTATTTTTGACTTTGTCTTTCCAAACGTTTGGGCAAGGAGAGAATAAATACATTACCTTCTCGGGCTTTGTTATTGATAGCAAAACCGAAGAACCACTTCCCAATGCCTACATTAGTATCCCAGCGGCTGGCCGAGGTACTATTGCAGATGCCCGCGGTTATTTCATATTGTATGTATTTCCGGAGGATAGCGTGGTGTTTAGTTATGTTGGTTTTAAACCTCAGTATCATAGAATCCCTAAAAAAGCTACGTTAAATTACTCGGCTGTGGTAGAACTGCAACAAGACGCCAAGTTGTTGAAAGAGGTGAAGGTTTATCCTTTTAGTTCAGAAGAGGAGTTTAAAGAGGCTTTGATTACGATGGAACTACCCGATGCCAAGGAGCGTGAGCAAATTGCGAAAAACTATAGTCGTGAAAAGATTGCCGAGATGGCCAATATGGCGGGTATGAGCGCCGATATGAATTATCGATATGCTATGAGCCAGCAACTAAGTCAACTGCAAAGTAGGGGACAGGTCACGATGAATCCGCTGCTCAGTCCTTTTGCTTGGACAAATTTTATTCGGTCCGTTAAGCAAGGTGCCTTTAAAAATAAATCTTGGAAAGGGGCTGCCGACAATATTCCCAAGGAGCCGGGTTCTCGAGATGCTTTTTTTAGGAATGGGACTCGAAATTAATCGTTTTCCTTTTCTTGAAACCAGCTGCTGTACATCACATAATTGTTGGCGGTTCGTAAAAATACCTCCCCTAATTCAGGCGTTACATCTTTAAGGTATTTAGCTGGATTTCCAGCATAGATGGTTCCTGATTTCACTCTTGTGTTTTGTGTCACTACCGCGCCTGCGGCAATGATAGCATTTTTTTCAATGTAGGCTCCATCCATTATGATCGCTCCCATTCCTACTAATACTTCATCCTCAATGGTACAACCATGCACAATAGCATTATGCGCAATACTGACGTGGTGCCCTAAAATGGTTTTGGACTTTTGATAGGTACAATGAATAACAGCCCCATCCTGAATGTTAACATAGTCTCCCATGCGAATGGAGTTAACATCTCCTCGCACTACCGCATTAAACCAAACAGTACAATGTTCCCCCATTTGAATATCACCCACCAAGGTGGCATTGGGTGCAAACCAGCAGGAGGCCGGGTATAAGGGGTGAATTCCTTTTACGGGTAAAATAAGTGCCATATAAAAAGAAAGGCTGTCTTTTGACAGCCTTATAATTTAGAAATTACGCTCGCCAGCTTCCCGTTTTCCGAGCATCACAGCCCCAACCATAGCAGCAAGGAATAAAATGGAGACAAGTTCAAACGGAAGTAAATAATCCTTGTATAATAATTGTCCCAAATTCTCAATAATTCCCGATTGAGAATTGTAGTACATCGGATTTACTTCTTCCTTTGGTGCATTTCTCAACGCACCAATTAGGATTGCACCTAAAGTTACCCCCACAATTCCCGCAGCGGCCAATGTTGACTTTTTATTTAACTCGTTGCTCCCTCCCTCCCGAAGATTCAAGAACATGATCACAAAGAGAAACAATACCATAATAGCCCCGGCATATACAATGATGTTTACCGCAGCTAAGAACTGGGCATTCAACAAAATGTAATGCGCCGAGATGGAAAAAAAGGTTAAAATTAAGTAAATAACACTATGGATTGGGTTTTTAGACAAAATGGTGCCCAAAGCGCCAAAAAGTGTTAATACAGATAGCGCCGAAAATATCAATACGATCGATGGAGTAGTCATAATCATTCAGTTCTTAAATGGTCAATTAGCTTTGTTGATTTTTCCACAAAGCCTGCATTTCTTCTTTGGTCCAAGCATCCCGAGTATAGCGTTCGTTCATATCTTCAACCAACTGATCCTTACCATAGATGACTTGGCTCCGGTCAGTAAAAACAGGAACAAATTTATCATGGCGCAGATATATGGCTTCTTTTGGACAGGCTTCCTCGCACAAACCACAGAATATACACCGCAACATATTAATTTCATATTGCGCCGCATATTTTTCTTCACGATACATGTGTTCTTCTCCTTTCTTACGTTCTGCTGCAACCATCGAAATGGCCTCTGCTGGGCAAGCAACCGCACATAATCCACAAGCAGTACAACGCTCTCTTCCTTGTTCATCACGTTTTAAAATATGATGACCACGGAAGACAGGTCCCAAATACCTTTTTTGTTCGGGGTAGTGGATGGTGGGTTTTTTTGAAAAGAAGTGCTTGATCGTAATGCCTAAGCCAGTGGCGATACCAGGCAAATAGCTACGCTCATAGAGGCTTAACTCCGTTTTATCTGTTTTTTTAGCTCTATTGGTCAGTTGCATACGTTCGTTCGTTTAGATCTGTGCCCGTGAAGGGGTGGATTTAGGTTTAACAAGAGGCCATACCAAAGTTAGTCCTAGTAAAAATGCGGCTAAGCCAATGTAGGTTCCGATCAACGGCGATCCGGATAGCACCGCAGCTGCTGTAATGATCATGTTGATAACAGCCAAAGGAATCATTCCTTTCCAACCCAACGCCATCAATTGATCATATCGGAAACGAGGGAGTGTCCAACGAACCCACATGAAGAAGAAAATAAAGAAAGCAATTTTCAAGAAATATACCAAGATACCTACACCCGTGGCGGCATTATGGCCAGCAATTTCACCAAACTGCCCGACTAGTTGCGTATAAACCCAATCCATACCTGGATAGTTGAATCCTCCAAAGTACAGAGCCGAGATGACAGCCGAGGCAATAAACATGTTCACATATTCTGAAAACAAATACAAGCCTAACTTCATGGAGGAATACTCTGTATGATACCCTGCTACAAGTTCGTTCTCCGATTCAGGCAAATCGAAAGGAGTTCGATTACACTCAGCAAAAGAACAGGTTAAAAACAGAATGAAACCCATAGGTTGGTAGAAAACATTCCAGTTACCACCATGCTGGCTCTTGACTATTTCGCGAACTGACAAGGATTCGGACATAATGATTACGGCAATTAATGCAAGTCCCATCGCTAACTCGTAGCTAATATTTTGCGAAGCAGCGCGAATCGCACCGTACAAAGAATATTTATTGTTAGAAGCCCATCCTCCAATCAGGATTCCATATACACCCAGAGATACGATACCAAATACCCACAAAATTCCAATATTGACCTCCATGCCTTGAACATCGATGACATGGCCTCCGATTTTAAGGGTGTCACCGAAAGGTAGAACCGCCGAGGTCATCAGTGCAGTAAACATGGCCAAACTAGGTCCGAGAATAAAGAGAAAGCGATCAGCTTTGGTCGGTATAAACTCCTCTTTGAAAAATAATTTACCTGCATCGGCTAAAGGTTGAAGTAACCCAAACGGACCCGCATAATTAGGGCCAATTCGATCTTGGATAAATGCAGCCACTTTTCTTTCAAAGTAAGTTTCGTATGCGGCAATCCCTAAAGACAGCGCAAATACGACAAGTATGATGATCGTTTTAACTAAAAATACAGTTTCCATATTAATTATCTTTTCAGACTTGGTGTAAGTCTGCGTTAGTCTCACTTGAATGCAAATAGACCAGGAATCAACAAGATGATTCCTGGTTTAAAGAAGTTATTTTTTGAAAAACTGATTGTTTTTCTCCATTAAACCTTTGTAGTCCTCCGACTGCTTGATTTCTTCCAAGGAATTCAAGTAAGGCCGGCTATCATCAATTTTCTTGAACTGAGTCTCCGCTAATTTGAGCGCAAATTCAGGTTTTTTGATGGTATTGGCTGCATATTTATTGGCTGATAATACCGAATGTCGTGGCATGGTAGCAGGTCCTTCAATTGTCCAATCTTGGGTATCCTTTTTCTCGAAACGACAGGTATTGCAAATGAAATCTTCCACCTCACCCCACTGGTTCTTACGGGCGGTGACACGGATAACCTCGTTGCCTTTATACCATAAATGGACTTTACCTGAGCATTTATCGCAATCACGGTGTGCATCCACTGGTTTTGAAAACCAAACACGATTTTTGAATCGATAGGTCTTGTCAGTCAACGCTCCCACAGGACAAACATCAATGACGTTACCTGAGAAGTCATTATCAATTGCCTTTCCGATGTAAGTACTGATTTCGGCGTGATCCCCGCGGTGCATAACACCGTGCACACGCTTATTGGTCAATTGATCCGCGGTGTACACGCACCGGTAACATAAAACACACCGATTCATGTGCAATTGAACATACGGTCCAATATCTTCTTTTTCAAAAGTTCGTCTCTCCTCCTGTGAACGTGTAGTACCAGTTCCGTGTTCAAATGAAAAATCTTGCAAATGACATTCACCAGCTTGATCACAAACAGGGCAGTCGAGGGGATGATTCAGTAGTAAGAATTCGACGACACCTTTTCTTGCCTCAAGTACATCTGGGTTGGAATAGTTTTCTACGACCATGCCATCTTGTATAGGGGTAATACAAGATGCGACCAGTTTGGGCATCGGACGAGGATCTTTTTCAGACCCTTGGGTTACTTTGACCAAACAGGCACGGCACTTTCCACCCGTTCCTTTGAGGGGTTCGTAATAACACATGGCGGGAGGTGCGACTTCCGGCCCAATTTTTCGAGCAGCCTGTAAAATGGTGGTTCCTGCAGGAACTTCCACTTGCTGGCCATCTATTGTCACCTTGAATAAGGGAGGTGTTGTATTTTCCATAACAATCTTTTCAAACGTAATTAAACCAACGAAAGAGACCCACGGTAAACAGCCCCAACTTGTGTGGCTTCCTGTGGATGTTTGATATGCCACTCGAATTCATCGCGGAAATGACGTATAGCACTGGCAACTGGCCACGCCGCGGCATCCCCTAATGGACAAATGGTATTTCCTTCAATTTTTTTTGCGACATCGACTAACAAATCGATATCCTCTGGTGTACCCTTTCCGTGTTCAATCCGATCAAGGACTTTGGTCATCCAACCTGTTCCTTCCCGGCAAGGTGAGCATTGGCCACAGGATTCATGGGCATAGAATCTTGAAAAATTCCAGGTGTTCCGAACGATGCATGTCGTCTCATCCATGGCAATAAAGCCACCCGAGCCCAACATCGTTCCTGTTGCAAACCCACCCTCCGATAAGCTTTCATAGGACATCAACCGAGGTTCACCTGCTGCAGTTTTTAAGATCAGGTGAGCGGGAAGAATTGGAACAGAAGAACCTCCTGCAACAACTGCTTTCAACTCATGTCCTGGACGTATCCCACCTAAATATTGATCAGAATAAATGAATTCCTCTACAGGTAAGCCAAGCACAATTTCATAGACCCCTGGTTTATTGACATGACCTGAGGCTGAGATTAATTTAGTACCTGTACTTCTTCCAATTCCAACGGCCGCATAGGCATCACCGCCATTGTTAATGATCCAAGGCGTGGTCGCAATGGATTCTACATTGTTAACAACAGTTGGACATTGATACAATCCTTTGACAGCTGGGAAAGGTGGTTTGTTTCTTGGATTTCCACGTTTGCCTTCTAATGATTCCAATAAGGCTGTTTCTTCTCCACATATGTAAGCTCCACCGCCGGGCTGAACGATTAACTCTAAGTCGTAACCAGATCCTAATATGTTTTTGCCGAGGTAGCCAGCTGCTTTCGCCTCTTCTATAGCTTTTTCTAAAATATGGATAACATACATCAATTCACCCCGAACATAGATGAAGGATTTGTTAGCCCCCAAAGCGAAAGAAGAGACGATCATACCTTCAATTAACAAATGAGGTATGGATTTCATCAAATAATGATCTTTGAACGTACCGGGCTCCGATTCATCGGCATTGCAGACAAGGTATCTTGGAACGCCTTCTGGCTTGGCAAGAAAACTCCATTTCATCCCCATGGGGAAACCTGCTCCACCACGACCCCGTACGCCGGCTTTTTTTACCTCTTCCACCACCTCATCGGGTGACATGGATTTAAGTGCTTTTTCGACCGCTCGGTATCCCCCTACGCTTTTGTACACGGGAAGGGTTTCAATACCCGGAAGGTGAATATGTTCAGTTAATATTTTCATTAGTCCAGTTGGTCTATTTTAGGAAAAAAAGTATTTTGAGCATTAATTTCTCAAATCGGTAATGATTTCATCTACTTTCTCTGGGGTCAAGTGCAGATAGAATTTCTCCCGTATCTGAAAACATGGCCCCCAACCACACGCTGCTAAACATTCCACTTCTTTCAAGGTGAAAACGCCATCTGAAGTCGTTTCGCCTGCATTGATCTGAAGCTTCTTTTTTAAATGATCATACACTTCTTCTCCACCCATGGTGCAGCACGGACCTGTACGGCAATACTCGATCACATGTTTACCCACTGGCTCCAAATGGAACATGGTGTAAAATGTAGCTACCTCATATACTTCCACGGGTTCGATTGACAAAATCGAGGCAATGTAATCCATCACTGCGGCACTCACCCAACCATATTGTTCTTGAGCCAAATGCAACAAAGGAAGCAAAGCCGATTTCTGCCGACCTTCCGGATAACGAGCGATGATTTCTTGGGCTTTGGCCAAGCGCTCGGGTGTAAATGCAATATTTTCTATTTCAACCGCCATAATCAATGAAAAGGGTAAAGGTCAGGAACTAAATCAGGCGTCTAATTCGCCCGCAATCACATTTAAACTACTCATGATTGCCACGGCATCCGAAATGGTGCCACCTTGACACATTTCAGGATACGCTTGATAATAAATAAAACAAGGTCTTCTGAAGTGAAGTCGGAAAGGAGCTCTACCTCCATCACTCACGAGGTAAAATCCAACTTCACCATTTCCTCCTTCTACAGCATGGTATACTTCACCCACTGGAGCATCGATTTCCCCCATGACTATTTTGAAATGGTAGATCAATGCCTCCATATTCCGATACACTTCACGTTTTGGAGGTAGGTAGTAGTGATCTTCGTTGGCGTAATAGGGCCCCTCTGGTAGGTTTTCAATGGCTTGACGAATGATTTTAATACTTTCCCACATTTCGCCATTTCGAACCATAAAGCGATCATAGGTATCCCCATTGTGTCCAACAGGAATATCGAACTCAAAGTCCTCATACGATGAGTAAGGTTCTGCCACCCGAACATCATAATCCACACCGGCTGCGCGTAAGTTCGGGCCTGTAAATCCATATTCCATCGCTCGTTTTGCGGTAATCGGACCTACATCAACGGTCCGATCCATGAAGATCCGGTTGCGATTGAACAGGTTTTCAAACTCTTTCAGTACTTTAGGCAACGAGTTGTACACGAGATCTTTGATTTTGGCCAAGGCGGTAGGAGATAAATCTCGCTCCATCCCTCCAAATCTACCCATGTTTGTCGTTAACCGAGCCCCGCATACTTCTTCGTAGATCTCATAAATTTTCTCACGTTCTTGAAATACATACAAAAAGCCAGAGTACGCACCTGTATCTACGCCTAGGATGGAATTACAAATGATGTGATCCGAGATTCTTGCTAGTTCCATCATGATAACCCGGATGTACTGGGCTCTTTTAGGTACTTCGATTCCCAAAAGTTTCTCGACCGTCATGTGCCATCCAAAATTATTGATCGGAGAGGAACAATAATTCATTCGATCCGTAAGGGTCGTGATTTGGTAAAACGGACGTCTCTCGGCAATCTTTTCGAAAGCCCGATGGATGTATCCTACGGTCTGCTCGCCCGAAACGATACGGTCCCCATCCATTTGTAGGATATTTTGAAAAATACCGTGGGTAGCAGGGTGGGTAGGACCCAAATTAAGGGTCGTTAGCTCACGGTCCTCTACAATGGGTTGGTTCATGGCCAACGCATCAGAGGTTGTTCTTGCTACAGGTGTATGTGATTGTGTCATGTCATCTTTAATTCAATGTGTCTCGACTTACCGTCCAAATAACGCATCAATTTTATCTTCCCGAGTCGCATCTTCCAATGGGTACTCCTTACGCATAGGAAAGTAATCCATCTCCTCAATGTTGAGAATGCGTTTCAAGTTCGGGTGGCCTTCAAAAATGATACCATAGAAATCAAACGTTTCTCGCTCCATCCAGTTAGCACCGGGATAGATGGATGTAGCGGTAGGAATCGACGGATTTTCCTGGGGTAAATACACCTTAACCCGAACTCGAATTCCATTTTCAAAACTGTGAAGGTGATATACCACAGCAAATTCGCCACCTTTATTATCAGGAAAATGAACACCTGTAATGTCGGTGATAAAGGAAAACCGCAAGGTCTCGCTTGAATATAAGAAGGTCAACACCTCCAAAATAGAATTTCGGTCGGTGGTGAAGGTTAACAATCCGTGGGGTTCTGAAAAATCAGCTACCTTTTCCCCAAATTGGCCTACAATTTCTGAAACTAAATCTTGGTTGGTCATGTGGTTAGGGTAGGATTAATACACGTCAATTTGATAGGACTGCAACAAAGCCTTGTATTCCTCGGAATCACGACGACGTAACGATTCATTTCGGGCAATTTCCCGGACCTGAATCAAACCATCGAGAATTTGCTCGGGTCTTGGTGGACAACCGGGGACATAGACATCGACCGGGATGACCCGATCTATACCTTGAAGAACTGAATATGTATCGAAAATTCCACCAGAAGATGCACATGCTCCCACAGCAATGACCCACCGAGGCTCAGCCATTTGTAAATAGACTTGTTTCACGACAGGTGCCATTTTTTTAGCGATGGTTCCCATGACCATGAGAAGGTCTGCTTGACGAGGTGAGAAAGATGGACGTTCGGAGCCAAAGCGTGCGATATCGTAGTGCGCCCCCATAGTGGCCATAAATTCAATCCCACAACAGGACGTGGCAAAAGGCAAAGGCCACAACGAATTACTTCGAGCTAACCCAATGACTGCATCCAAAGAGGTGGCAAAAAAGCCAGGACCCTCATGCCCGTTGGGAGCTTCTACCATTTTAATATTGCTCATATTATTTTTAGGGTTAGTTTAAAGGTGAAGAATGAAATCAGTCTTGACGCTCCCAATCTAAAACACCTTTCTTGATAATGTAATAAAAACCAGCCATCAACAAGGCCACGAAAACAATCATTTCCGTGAATCCGAACCAACCTAATTTTTTAAAATTGACGGCCCATGGATACATGAAAATGATTTCAACATCAAACAAAACAAATAAAATAGCAATCAAGAAGTACCGGACAGAAATAGGGGTCCTGGCATCTCCTTGAGATTCAATACCACATTCAAAAGGATCATTTTTCTGTGCTCCTTTAATTTTGGGCCCCAAAAGGTGGGTCACTGTCATGGCAAAAATTATAAATCCAATGGCAGCGCCAATTTGGACAAGTATCGGCAAATAATCAGCGGGCAAGTGTTGTTTCATTCTTCAGAAAATTTACTCAAAAATAGTTATTCAGATTCCATTTGCCAATTAATCGATCAAAATCCTTTTGGTCTCGTGGATATATCGATTCTTGAATTCGACAAAATAAGTGCCTTTTGGAAGACCCACGACTGAAAAGGTCTTTACTTCATCGAACCTAGGTACATCATACGATCGAACCAATTGTCCCAAGGTAGTGAAAATCTGAACGGTGACGTTTTCCTCTATTTCTTTTAACTCCGTTTTGAAAGAACTTGTTATGACTGGATTAGGAAATAATACAATTTGACGATTAAATTCATCCTGGGTCAAGGTGATTTCCGAAGATACGGGTGAGGCACATGTCAGGGTTTTTCCTAATGCCTGATAGGTAGATACCATGCGAGCGGTATAGGAACCCACCTTAGTCATTCGTAAGTTGGTATTTCTTTCGCCTGCAATCAGTTGTCCTCCTGTATTCCATTCGATTCCAGTATTGCCTCCTATGGTTACATTGGCAACCAGTGTAAAAGGCGATACTCGTTCAATTGTGGGTTGGTTAGGTCTCTGTCCTACAAATACAGACACTGGATTGGTCGTGGCGGTACATCCAAATTCATTGGTGGCAGTTAAAGAAAAGGAACCCGTTTGGTTGATGGTCAATGCGGGGGTTGTCACGCCATTGCTCCATCGAATGCCGCTGGATATATTACTCACCAATTGAGTTGTCTGATCCGAACAAATAACGTTTTCGCCGACTAAATTGATCTCGGGTTTGGGTACAGGATTTACTTGTATCGAAACGGGATTGGATCGATTGATACATCCATAGGTGTTTACTACTGTTACCTGGGCGGTGGTGCTTTGTCGAACTAGTATGGATGGGGTAGTTTGACCCGTATTCCAAATGATTCCGTTACTAGGATTGGCGCGTAAGGTGGTTGTTTCTCCATCACAGATGGATTGCGCACCTTCTACCAAAATAGTAGGTCGTATGGGCACAAGGTCGGGACCAAAGAATAAATTCGGTGAATACCGAACGTTTCCAAACGTATCTCTCAATTCAGCCTGAAATAAACCGGATGATGTGAAAATTTCTTGCGAGGTTTGTCCTGTGTTCCATCGGACACCCACAAAGCTTCCCGGAATGGAAACACGCATAGGAGTGGGGGAGTCTGAAGTGCAGAAAAGACTAGGTTGAACAAAGCCAAGACCTAGCGTAGCCTGGGCATTGCGAAAGAACGTCGGGGTTAAAAACTCCATCCAAGCATCTGCAGCTTTTAATAAACCGAGTGTATTAAAATGGGTTCGATCATATCGATCCAGAATTAAATCGAGATTAGGACCCAGAAAAGTATTTAAATAAGTAGTCCCAACGCGCGTTTGTGCCGAAACCACCGGTTCATAAGCTGTACCATTAAAGTATGATGCACGTGCTATGACCCAAGGTATGTTCCGACCCGTGTGCTCTCTTGTTGCTCGAATGATATTTTCGAGTTCAAATTGGTAGGCGATCGTTTCTTTTCGTATGAAATTATCCGATTCACCTTGGACCCAAAGTACGGAGCGGATACCCAATAGATTAGCATAGTAATTTAAGGAATACCTCAGCGAATTGTAGGGGTAACCTACTTTGGTTCTGAATCCCGAAAAAGGATTGGTCGCCTGTCTGTTTTGAGCACTTTCTGTCCACGAATCAATCGCTAAACCTTCCCAGGCAGTATTGATGATGAGTACTGGCACTTGTTCCTGAGCAGCAATTTTATCACCCAATGCGCCCCACATCCAAGATCCGTAGCCCTCTGGTGCATAGAGCGTGTTGCCATCCTGAAGCCTTCCGAATGTTGGAAACGGTGGGGTGGAAGTATCGTTATCAAAGAAATTGTTGATGCAGTTGACCCGATCGTCTGTCGACTGAGGGTGGAAGGTATCTCTTAAGACACCTCGTGCATTGGATTGCCCACTGATGACAATGACTTCTCCGATACCAACTCGACTGATCCGAGTTTCGGCTACCACGATCCCATTATGAAGGGCACGTATATCCAATGTGTACCACCCGGCGCGTCCCGGGAGTTGAGTAGAAAAGTTTCCACCTGAGGGATTCATGACAACGGGTGTCCAATCGGTGGATGTACCACCTTGAATGGATGTCAAGCGTGCTTGGACGACGGATACCGGAATTTGGTAATTTCCCGCAATAAAAATATTGCCTTGATTTAAGTTGTCGCGTTGAAAAATAGCTCTTTCCGTTGGAAAGGTAATGTTAAATTGGGCAAATACTGGACTAATACTGATCCAAGAAAATAAAAATAACCAAACTGCGTATTTCATCGATGGCTTATTTATTTGTTTGTTATCCTTGCAAAGCGTGCCAAAGGACATCCTTTAGCTCCTGAATACCCTCTCCTGTAAAGGATGAAAATACTACATACGGGAGTCCAATACTTTTTGTTTTAGTAAGGACCTCTTGTTTTGTTTCCTCGTCCAACAACTCAATTTTCGAAACGGCTATGATTCGTTTTTTATCTAATAATTCTGGATTATGCTTTTTAAGTTCATTCACCAATACCTGGTAGTCAGCTTGGATATCTTCAGTTTCACAGGATATGACAAACAAAAGATTGGAGTTTCGTTCTATATGGCGTAAAAAACGCAAACCTATCCCTTTTCCTTCGGCAGCTCCTTCGATAATTCCCGGTATGTCAGCTACAATAAACGATTTATAGTCGTAATAGGGGACTACGCCTAGATTAGGTGTCAAGGTGGTAAATGGATAGTCTCCAATTTCAGGTTTAGCGGCTGATATTTTGGACAAAAGGGTGGATTTCCCTGCATTAGGAAAACCTACCAAACCAACATCCGCCAATACTTTCAATTCGAAGATAACCCATTTCTCTTCTCCGGGTTCGCCAGGTTGAGCATAGTATGGGGTTTGTTTGGTGGAGGTTTTGAAGTGATTATTTCCTAATCCACCCCGCCCGCCAGGTAATAAAATTAGCTCTTGTGATTCTTCTGTGATTTCACCCAGAAAATCCTGTGTTTCAGCGTCACGGATGACTGTACCCAGTGGAACTTCAATGATGACGTCTTCTCCTTGTAAGCCAGAGCTTCTACTTTTGCCACCATGCTGCCCATTGCCTGCAAAAATATGCTTTTGGTATTTTAAATGCAGTAAGGTCCAAAGTTGCGGGTTAGCTCGAACAATGACATGCCCACCACGGCCACCATCGCCTCCGTCAGGTCCGCCTTTTGGAACAAATTTTTCCCGACGGAAGTGGACGGAACCCCCTCCACCTTTGCCTGATCGGCAATTGATTTTAACGTAATCTATAAAATTGGATGCCATAGTGCTTAAATAAAGCACAAAAGTACCATATTTTTACCGTCGGAAAAAGGATTGCCTTGTAATTAGGTAGGCTTGACCTACTTTCTCGAGTCTATCGTTTGACAGATTTGCTCAAAGATGGCATCAATCGCGCCGACTCCGTTGACTGTTACTACCTTTCCTTGCTCTTGATAATAGGGTAAGACATGGATGGTCTTTTGGAAGTACTCATCAATCCGTTTCAATAGTTTCTCTTGATCATCGTCAGCTCGACCACTCACTTTTTGTCTCTCCGCAATTCGCTCTTTGATTATATCCTCTGGTACATCCAATTGTAGAACTAGATCAATGGATTGTCCTTTGGCTTCCACAAATGCATCCAGTGCCTGAGCTTGTGCTACGGTTCTAGGAAAACCATCAAAAATAAATCCAGTTGCTTGCGTATTCTTTTGAACTTCTTCCTCCAGCATATCAATGGTGATAGAATCTGGAACTAGAAGACCATCTGCAAGGATCGACTTAACCTTTTGCCCAAGAGCGGTGTCTTCCTTAATATGCATTCGGAAAAGGTCTCCTGTTGAAATGTGTACTAAATTGTACTTTTCAATGATTTTTTCTGATTGTGTGCCCTTCCCAGCACCGGGAGGTCCAAAGATAACGAGATGAAACATGCGATGTATTTGATGGAGCTTTGGATAAAAGAACGATAAATGGGACGATTCGTTACAAAGAATGAAACAAAAGACCCTGATTAACTGAATGACAAAGTTATATTAAAAAAAGAATATCATGTAATCTAAAGGAAATAAATATAAAAAAAACGGGAACCTTTTGAGTTCCCGTTTCCCATTTATGATTTGACCCTAGGTTTTGGATCATTTTCTTTTGTCGCTGGTGTAGGTTGAAGCGACTGTAGAAGCTGAAGTGCGTCGGCATTTTCAGGATCTATCTTCAAAATTTCTTTTACGTAGGCCTCAGCTTTTGGTACATCTTTATCAAGTAAAAAAGCTTTACCGGATAAGTATCGATATCCCTCGATGACAGCAGCTTTGTTTTGAACTTTTTGGTCATCGGTTAGAAGAGATAAGTATTTTTCATATACTGGAGCAGCAATGAACGTCGTATCGCCACGGTAGCGGTAAGTTTGGATACGAGCGCGGTACAAATAAGCAGGAGGCCAAGAATCTTTGTATAGTTCACAGACCTTACCAAAAGTATCATCGGCTTTTTCCCAGTCATTTGCACTGTAATACAAGAATCCGAGATTGGCCATGTCAGTGGCATTTTCTTTGCCTTTTTTCGCGATGATTTCTTTCAAAGTCTCAGCTGCTTTTCCAAACTGCTTTCCGTCCCGGTATATTTTGACGATATCTTCTGCGTAATTATAGGTAGTATCTTTTAATTCTACCGCTTTTTTCATGAAGGCGATACCGATGGAATCATTGGCTACTTTATTGGCTGGATCTTTGATTGCAGCATACGAACGGCCAATATATCCATAATCCATACCAAGTACTTGATCTGCCGTAGCTTTGGACAAGAACGTGTTGATCAATTGAATTGCCTCCTCTGGTTTTCCTTGTTTGAATTTAGAGTATCCTGCAATACGATATACGATCGGATCCGAATTACAAGATTTGATCTCATCGATGGTCTTCAGTACATTATTGAAGTCTTCTGCAATGTAGGCAAGCTTTACATAGCGCAATTTAGCTGCACAATCACCATCAGAATATTTCAAGTAATTCATTGCAGATTCAGCCGATTTACCAAACTGTTGAAAGGTTTGATAGTATGAGCTCAACAACAAATGTGCTTGTGCATATTGAGGATCTGTAGCGATCGCTTGATCAAGTCGTTCTTTAGCCTCTTTATAGTTCTTTCCACGTAACCAAATTTCGCCCATTTTGGAATAGACTTTGGCTAAGTTTTTTTGCAAACGCTCTGCATTTTGCAATGCATTCATGGCATCTCCTCCTTCGTTTTTCATCAAGAAGGCTTCTGCGAGTGAAATATAATAGTCAGGATTGTCCTTTGTTTTTGACTTTTCAAGGGCCGACTGGATGTTTAAAATAGCTTCTGCTGGATCAGCATATTGATCGAATAAAGTGTACGCCTCTCCTATACGGAACAAAACGTCCGGATTTTTCGATTTGGTTTCTTTGATGACCTCCGCAAAGATTTGTTTCGCCCCGGCTACATCACCTTTTGCTAAGGCAACTGCACCTAAACCAACTTGATTCAGCGGATCTGGCTTCTTGTCTAGTGTGGATCCTTTCTCAAAGGCTTCTTTGGCTGCCTGAATGGCTTTCGCCTTGGATTCGGCTGTTGCATCCGACGCCGTTACTTCTGGAATGTTTAAGTAGTAATAACCTAAATAGAAGTAATTTTCAGGGGTGGGCGCAGCGGTTGCGTTCTTTTTAAAAATTTCTCCGGCAGCAGTAAATCTACCCGCCTCAAGCTCACGTAATCCCTCCTCTTTACTTTGTGCTACTGCCGTCATAGTGGCAAATAGCCCGGCAGTGAACAGAAGGTACAGAGATTTGACTGTTTTCTTCATCTTCGCTTTTAGGTTGGTTTAGAAAAATTATTGTTAAATCAATTTGACAAATATAATAAAAATATTTGGCTACGTTCTTTGACGACAAAAATTGAATAAGGTTTTGGCTTCTGAATGTAGGGTTTTGTCGTCCTTGGTTTATTTTGTTTCTTTTTTTGTTTCAGGATTCAAAGGTTTCCGATTGACAACAATTTCCTTAGGTATAATGTAATATGGAATTAATCCCATTTTTTCTGTGATAATTTGTCCAACTTGAGCACAGCTAAATCGGATAAAACCCATCGGTACGCCCCATCGGTTATCTGTTGTATGAAGGTAAACTAGACGTTCAAAAGGATATTTACGTGACTTTAGTGTTTTTGTGGAGGGTACCAAGGGTTCCTCTCCTGTTTTCGAAGAGAGACCTACTATTTTCACTTTTTTTAGAATTTCCTGTTGGGTGGATCCCTCCTCTGAAATCCAGTTAAATCCAATAAATCCAATGGCCTTTGGATTGTCTTTTATCTGTTCGATGAGGTCCAATGTACCCTTTGCACCGTAAACAGGTAGATTGGAGAGGTCACCTAGTTTTAACTTTTCTTTAACAAAATTTAGGTTCGATGAATTACTTTGATCAAACCAAAGTTGATATTTTCCACTCGGAGAAAAGGCGGATTTTAATTCCTCTATACTAATTTGGTTCAAGTGGTTTTCGTTCGAGGTGACGAGCACGACTCCCTCCAGGGCCATAATAGCGGGTTCATACCGTTTATTTCGGCTCGTAAAATAAGTTTGTTCTTCAGGTGTTAATTCGCGTGTTACGGCCACCGCATCCACGGAGTCGGAGAGCATGAGTTGAATAGCCTTTTGTTCTGGTTCTACTCGAACACGAATATCGGCTTTTGGATAGCGGATTTGGTAGGCTCGAATTTGTTCTGTCATGACCTTGGTCAGGGACTCATCCATGGCTATTGTCATTTTGCCTTCTCGAATCGTTTCCTTTTCTTTTGTCTCTTGTTGGCAACCTAGAAATATGACCGATAAAGCAAGGGGAAGATACCTTTTCATGTTGCGATGATTTTAAAGGAAAAACAGGATTTACAAGGAATAGGTTCTAGTTGGGGCCACTAGGATGTTAAACAAAAATCCCCACGGGGTGTGGGGATTTTTGCTATTTTGATTCTTGGTAATCTTGGTAGATTCGGTAGGTTCGATATAATCCATACACGATGAAGAGTCCACCTAAAATATACCGGTAAGGGGCTGGGAGACCAAAGAAGGATTCAAGTTTCGAAAAACTAGAAAGCCCAACCAAGGTATAAAAAATACCCATAAACCCTTGAAAAAGAAGCTTTGAGTAAACCCAAAGCTTCTCATTGTTTTTTGGCGATTTCATTATTCTAATACGTAGCTAACAGGCATGTTATAGAATACACGAACCGTCCGACCATTTTGTTTTCCAGGAGACCATTTTGGCATCGATTTGATCACACGGATCGCCTCTTCGTCACAGCCAAAACCGATACCTTTCATCACCTGAACATCTCCGATGGATCCATCGCGTTCCACAACGAAACGGACGAATACTTTCCCGGCTACGTTAGCACGCTGGGCAGCGGCTGGGTATTTGATATTCTGGCCGATGTATTTGTACATCGCAGAAACACCACCTGGGAATTCAGGGTTTTGTTCAACCGTAGTAAAAATTTCTTCCTCGCGGGGTTTTTCGATCTCTACTGGTTTGGTGATTTCGGCAGGAGGTGGTGGTGGGGGTGTAAAATCACCCACAGGTTTAACACCTTCTACGGTTTGTTTGGAGATCACCGCTTCCTCTACTTTTTCGGCAGGTGGTGGTGGTTCTTCCATGATTACCTCCTCATCCTTTTTTGGCTCTGGCGGAAGGAACTTGATTTGAGCTACTTCCGGTGGTGGAGCTGGTGGGGGTGGGGGAGGTGGGGGTAATTCGGGTTGTTCCTCTGGTTGCTCGGCTTCCTTGAGTTTACTCAAGTCAATTTCTACAACCTCCATTGAATCTTTGTTCAAATTGGGGGCGATGTATTTGTTGTACGTCCAAGCACCTAGAAAGATCGACCCAAAGACACCTACTCCAATCATGAACGCTTTGTTCAAGAATTTGGAGTAATTTTTCCTTAGAAAATACGCACCGTATTCTTTGTTTCGATTCGAGAATACGATTTCATCTAAGGTTTGTTGGCCATCTTTAATTGGATCCATACGAATTTTTGTTTACCTCAGATTTTAATTTGATTTCGGCGTTGCCACTTTAGCCGTGTACGCATCTAACTCGACTTTCTGTACATCCACAATAGCGAACTTATCGCATTGGGTTACAGCCATCTCATCTAGAATATCCACGGTGTTTTTCCAGTTAGCTTCATCTGTGGGCTTGATGATCACAGTGAAGTTTTCTGGATTCGGGGCGTTGGCTTTTTTCTTTAGGATGGCGGTCCGGATACCGTCAGCAGTGTAATCCGTCTCGGTCAAATCTTCAGGTAGGACATCGGCAAGAGCCTTTTGGTACCAGAAGATCCGATCATCCTTGCCCATGATAATGGTGATGGTATTGGACTCTTTCAAATCCATTTTTTCCTGTTTCTCAGGATCCTCCTCCTTATCGGGCATGTTCAACTTCATGATATTCGGTTTTCCGAATGTGGTGGTATACATGAAGAAGGTGATCAATAAAAAGCCTAAGTCCACCATCGGGGTCATATCAGGTTTCCCGGATGATTTCTTTACCCGTACCTTACCATCACCTTTACCACCGCCAGATTCTTGTATTTCTGCCATAGTTGTAATTGCGACTTAATTTTCGCTTTTGGTTACGAGTTTAAACTTATTAATATCCGCTTTACCAAGTTCATCAAAAAGGTTTTTGATGGCTGGGTATTGTGCAGCCATGTCTCCGCGAATCGCTAATTTAGCGTTTGGATTGACCTGACGTACATACACATTGATCCAATCTACCAATTCGGTATTCGCTGAATCCAACGGAATTCCATTCAACTTTACTTTTCCTTGCTCGGCTTCTGTAAGCGATAAGTATTGCTTAAGACCTGCTTTGGAAACGCCCACTTCGGCAAGTTTCGTAAATTTGGCTTGTTCAGCTGGGGTTAAACCTAGATTGAATTCTGTGTTTAATGCCTCAACCAACGCATAACGCTCCAATGGATTCGCTACACCAAAGAAATACTTACCATCTGTGGTAATCGAGATCATACCTAAGTCCTTTTCCTCGATCAACTCCTCCGAAATCGATGAAGGCGTATTGATGGTTACAGACTCTTGGCTTTTGAACTGCGTGGTCATGATGAAGAACGTCAATAGCAAGAACGCTACGTCACTCATGGCCGTCATGTCCATGGCTGGACCGTGTCTTTTCGGTTTTACTGCTGCCATATCTAATGTTGGATATTTAGATGATTACCAAAATAACTAATTATTTTTGATATCTCCAAATTTTAGTTGTGTGAGGCGAAATTTTGTTGGATGCTCATTCCGATCTCATCGATCTTGTAGGTCAACACGTCAATTTTCGACGTAAAGATGTTGTACATGATGATCGCGATAGCGGAAGTACCGATACCTAAAGCTGTGTTGATCAAGGCTTCTGCAATACCTGTAGCAAGAGCAGATGCATCTGGAGCACCACCACCTGAACCCAGTGCGAAGAATGAACGGATCATACCGATTACCGTACCTAAAAGGGCGATCAACGTAGCTACAGAAGCGAGTGTCGACAATACAGTTAGGTTTTTCTCCAACATGGGTAATTCCAATGAAGTAGCTTCTTCCACCTCTTTCTGAAGAGCTGCTAGTTTTTGCTCTTTGGTTAATTCACCATCCGAAACAAGTTGGCTGTACTTTTGAAGAGCTGTTTTGGTTACGTTACCTACAGATCCTTTCTGTACGTCACATGCTTTTACAGCCTCGTCAATTTTGTTGCTATCCAACATTTTGCGGATGTTGCGAACAAATGCATCAAGATCGCCTGAACCAGTAGCCTTACCAATGGTTAGGAAACGCTCGATCGAGAAAACCAATACGGTTAACATACAGGTGATCAAGATAGGTACGATTACCCCTCCTGAATACACGATACCCATGGCGTTGGCTGGTTTGTGTTTTTCAGCATCTTCAAAGTTTGCAGCATCCCCCAAGATGAAATACCAGATACAAAAACCGATCACGGCTAAAATAGGAATGACAAGTGCTGGGCTTACGCCAACAGATGATTTTTTTTCGGCAGCTGGTTTTTTTGCCGCGGGAGTAGTAGGTTTTTTTTCCATTAGTTTTGAAACTTTTAGGGTTTGAAAAACAACCGAAATTAGTTAATTGTGAAAAAAATGATTAAGAATGTTTTGTCCTAATAAGAAAGTAAATCAGCAAGTGAATGCCGTTTTTTCATATTAAAACTTTGGCAAGATTAAACAAAATCAATGAAACATAAAACAATCATTTTCACATTTTTTTAAAATTTAAAAATGTTCTTTTGAACTTTTCTAATGTGGCATTGATTTTGTTTTGGACAAAGGGACTAATTATAAATGATTTACCTAGTTTTGGCCATTAGTCCCTTTGTAGTTTACTCACACGAGTTAATTTGCGCAAACTGTCGATCTATGGCTTATTTGAGTCGACTTTGATACGTTCATCTCGATTTGCAACCTCCCAAGCCGTATAAAAGACCAATCGTACAATTTTTTCGTATTTCGGAAACATGATTTTTTCCACGTCATCTCCTGGTCGGTGGTAGTCTTCGTGAACCCCAGTGAAGTAGAACGCAACGGGAATTTTATTCTTTGCAAAATTGTAATGATCGCTTCGGTAGTAGAACCTATTGGGATCTTTTGGGTCATTGAAGGTGTAATCTAGTACGAAATTAACTGATTTCGAGTTAGCCTCTTCGCTGATGGCATGTAGTTCAGAGGATAACTTGTCGGAACCAATGATATACACGTAATTAGGATCCTTTTCATGGGCCTTGTCTACCCTTCCAATCATATCAATGTTGAAATTACAAACGGTTTGTGACAACGGAATGATGGGCTGAACATCCGTGTAATATTGGGAGCCTAATAACCCTTTTTCTTCTCCGGTTACGGTCATAAATAAAAGGGAACGACGTGGGCCGTTACCCGCGGCTTTGGCTTTGGCAAATGCCTCAGCCAGCTCTAAAATTGCACAGGTGCCCGAGCCATCGTCATCGGCTCCATTGTAGATTTCCCCTTTGGCATCCACTCCGACGTGGTCATAATGCGCTGTCAATACGATCACCTCGTCTTTTTTATCGGTACCCTCCATGAAGCCCAAAACATTCATGGTTTTCACCTCTTCATCTCCTCGTTGAATTTGAATTCGGATGGGGGCGGGTGCTTTTTTTAGCTGAGGATTTTCTTTCCAACTCGCCCATTTTTTTGGTGAGATTCCCAACATTTCGGCTGCCATTTCTTGGGAAACCACAAAGGTCGGGCTGGCGGTCTCGGGCTCTGCTTTGGGATCAAAAACCATGCGATTATATCGGTTCAAGATAGCTTTACGCTCCGCGGTTTTGGTTTTAAAGCTTTGCGCATCGCTGGCTGAAATTTCGAAGAAGCAAACAGCACCTGCTTCTTTGGCAGCTTCTACTTTTTTCTTTAGTCCGGCATTTCCTGTCCACTCTTCAGAATTTTTTGGGTCTGCTTCAAAAAATACAACGGCCTTGCCCTTTACATCTTGATTGGCGTATGTTCCGGGTAGACCATGACCGATAAAGGCAGTGGGTAGGTCTTTGGCTGTGGGTACATTGACAAGTCCATTTGGATAAAAGTCTTGAAAGAATGTTTTTTTGTGATTTCCGACCTGTACATACGCCATCTTCCACCCCTTTTTATATAAGGTGAAAGGTTGATAATAACTAGGTCCCTGCGAACTGGGTACGATGGGTTTTAGTCCCAATGTTTCAAAATGTTTTGCAATGTACTCGGCTGCTTTTTTGGCACCTTCCGAACCTGTGTCACGGCCCTCTAATTCGTCAGAGGCAATATACCGAAGGTGTTTTTCCAGGTCCGACATCTGAATCGTTTGGGAATACGTACTGATGGGGTCTTGTGCAGAAGCCGATATTGTCAAAACGGCACTCAATGTAGCTGCACCCCACCATTGTTGGAGTTTTTTCATGAAAGTTTACAAAGTTAGTGGAGGGTAAATTTAGGATATATCCACGGTTTACGCAGTCTCGTACACAAATATTTGTTTTGAGATGGGGCCACCTAGGTTCAAAAACCTCAGTATTAGGCGCATGTAGCTGGATCGGAGGGATTGGTCTATCTTCACTTTAAAAAACAATTTGCTTTAACAAATAATTTAAAATAAAGCTAAATTTGCATTCCATTTCCCAACAAGATCCAGCCAAGTAGATCATCATTACCGCATGAAATTTCATTTAGACGCTTCAGAAGCATTCGAAAACCGTCATCATGGTCAACGGACCCAAGATGAATCGGCTATGTTACAGCAAATTGGGGTTGCCTCAATCGATCAGTTGATTGACGAGACGGTTCCTGCTGCCATTCGGTTACCAAAACCTCTTGACTTACCCAGTGCGTTGAGCGAGCAAGAATTCCTCGCTTATTTCAAACGAGTAGGTCAGCAAAACAAAATTTTCCGGTCCTTCATCGGGGCTGGTTACTATGACACGGTTGTTCCTCCCGTTATTTTGCGGAATATTTTGGAAAATCCTGCTTGGTATACGGCTTACACGCCCTATCAAGCTGAGATAGCCCAAGGACGTTTGGAGATGTTGTTGAATTTTCAAACCTTGGTCAGCGATCTGACGGCAATGGAAATTGCCAATGCTTCTTTGCTAGATGAAGGCACCGCTGCGGCAGAAGCCATGTCCATGTTTTTAGGGGCTCGAAAGGGAGGAAAGAAAAATGCCAATACATTTTTTATCTCAGATCTTTGTCATCCTCAAACCATTGATGTGGTCCGTGGACGGGCCATTCCTTTGGGTGTTGAGGTAATTGTTGGAGATTATGCCTCATTTGACATCACCCATCCCGACTTGTTTGGTGTCCTTTTACAATACCCTGCGACTACAGGGGAGGTAATCGATTACTCCGACTTCATTGCTGCCGCTCATGAGCAACAGGTGTTTGTTACGGTTGCAACGGATCTACTTGCTCTAACCTTATTGAAGGCACCCGGTGAAATGGGAGCAGATGCTGTAATCGGTACGGCTCAGCGTTTAGGTGTTCCTATGGGATATGGAGGGCCTCATGCCGCCTTCTTTGCTACCAAGGACGCGTACAAGCGTCAAATTCCAGGGCGAATTATTGGGGTTTCTGTCGATACCGAGGGGAATCCAGCCATGCGGATGGCACTTCAAACTCGGGAACAACACATTCGGAGGGAAAAAGCCACATCCAATATTTGTACTGCTCAGGTGCTATTGTCGGTAATGTCGGCAGCGTACTGTATTTACCACGGGCCAGAGGGTTTAAAACGTATTGCACAAAAAATTTATGGCCTTACTCAATTGACTAGGGAAATCATTCAATCTTTAGGTGTGGAGGTCGTTAATTCCCATCATTTTGACACCTTAACACTTCGGATTCCGGGAAGATCCGGCCGTGTTCGTGAATTAGCTGAGGAAAGAGGAATGAACTTCCGGTACCTGAATCAAGACGTTTTCAGCCTTAGCTATGATGAGACAAAAACAATGGCCGATGTTGTAGATGTGTTGGATGTTATCATGGAGGCTGCCGGTGTATTGACCGAAATGCAGGTATCTCCGGAAATTGAATTACAGATTCCCTCGGCATTGGTAAGAACGTCAAAATACATGACGCATCCTGTGTTTTCTTCTTACCACACCGAGCATGAAATGCTACGGTACTTAAAGTCATTGGAGAACAAGGATTTATCGATGGTTCATTCCATGATTTCATTGGGAAGTTGTACCATGAAATTAAATGCCACGGCGGAGATGATTCCGGTCACTTGGCCTGAATTTGGTCGAATTCATCCCTTTGCCCCTGTAGAACAAGCAAAGGGGTATCAGATCATGTTTGATCATTTATCGAAATGGTTGTGCGAAATCACCGGATTTGACGCTATGTCGTTACAACCTAACTCAGGTGCTCAAGGGGAATATGCAGGGCTAATGGTGATTCGAGCTTTCCACCAAAGTCGGGGAGATCACCATCGCAACATTGCCTTGATTCCTTCTTCTGCCCATGGAACCAACCCGGCATCGGCGGTCATGGCTGGCATGCAGGTAGTGGTGGTGAAATGTGATGAGCGTGGTAATATTGATGTAGCGGACTTGCGCGCTAAAGCAGAGCAATATCAAAATGACTTAGCCTGCTTGATGGTTACCTATCCTTCAACACATGGCGTTTTTGAGGAATCTATCATCGAAATATGTGGCATTATCCATCAATTCGGCGGTCGAGTGTATATGGATGGTGCGAATATGAATGCCCAAGTAGGTTTGACTTCTCCTGCCACCATTGGTGCCGATGTATGTCACTTGAATCTCCACAAAACTTTTTGTATTCCTCATGGTGGGGGTGGCCCTGGAATGGGACCAATTGGCGTTGTAGCTGATCTAGCTCCCTTCTTGCCAGGGAATGCTTTCATTCAAACAGGTGGGGAGCAAGCCATTCCAGGGATATCAGCTGCTCCTTGGGGAAGTGCAAGCATATTACCTATTTCTTACGCGTACATTGCCATGATGGGCGGAGAGGGCCTTACCAATGCTACTCGACGGGCCATACTGAATGCGAATTACATCAAATCTCGATTAGAAGGTCATTTTGAGATATTGTATACCGGAAGTAAAGGCCGATGTGCCCACGAAATGATTGTCGATTGTCGACCATTTAAAATGGCTGCTGGTATTGAAGTTGAGGATATCGCCAAACGTTTAATGGACTATGGTTTCCATGCCCCAACAGTTTCGTTCCCTGTGGCTGGAACCTTGATGATCGAACCGACGGAATCGGAGTCAAAACAAGAAATGGACCGTTTTGTGGATGCCTTGATTTCAATTCGTCAGGAAATTCGGGAAATCGAGGAGGGGCAATTTTCAAAAGAAGACAATGTTTTGGTTCATGCACCCCATACCATGCGGATTGTGATGGCATCCGAATGGAATCGGCCTTATTCGAGAGAAAAAGCGGCCTTTCCGGTTCCAAGCTTGCGATTTGCAAAATTCTGGCCATCGGTGAGTCGGATTGACTCGGCGCATGGGGACCGAAATTTGGTTTGTGCGTGTTTACCTATGGAGGCCTACGCCTAAGTTCGAATCAAAATCATTGGGAATTTTTTAAGGGGCCTTGTGCCCCTTTTTTCTATGAAAGAAGAATTAGTACATCGACTAAATGAATTGGGAGCTTTGGGAGTTCCGGCCGTATTTCTATTGAATTTTGAAGGAGATGAATCGTATGTTTGGACCCGGGAGGAAGCGACTCAACAAGGGGTACACTTCGCGTTGGGACAAATTCCTTCGGATCGGTCGGTCAAAAAGACTGAGTGGATTCGGGGGATTCATTTGGTGGATCAGGGAGCTTATGAAAAGTCCTTTCGGAAGGTTCATGAGCACATTGCCCAGGGAAATTCCTTTCTTGTCAATCTGACAGCCTCGCATCCTGTGGAGTTGGGTGGTTCATTGGAAGAAATATACGAGGCAGCGGTAGCCAAATGCAAGGTATTGTGGGAAAACCAGTGGGTTTGCTTCACACCTGAGCCCTTTGTGACGATCGATGCTTCGGGAGTCATTTCATCTTTTCCTATGAAAGGGACCGCCGTTTGGAAAACCGAAAAAGATGAAAAAGAACTTCTTCAAAATCAGAAAGAATTGTTTGAACATACCACCATTGTCGATTTGATTCGGAATGATATCAGTCGTGTCGCCGATAAAGTTTGGGTGGACCGATTTCGCTTTGTTGAGAAAATTCCGACGGCTGATGGGCGGATGTTGATGCAAGTCAGTTCCTGCATTCAAGGTAAATTACCCCTAGATTGGAAAGCTAACTTGGGTAGGATTTTGGCGGAGCTTGTGCCTGCGGGTTCGATCTCGGGAGCTCCTAAACCCAAGACGGTGGAGATCATTCAACAAGCCGAAGCAGCTCTTCATCCCATGGGGAAACGAGGTTTTTATACAGGGATCTTTGGCTACTTCGATGGGCAGACCGTTCAAACCTTTGTTTTGATTCGATTTATTGAAAAGACAGAACAAGGGTATCTATTTAAAACAGGAGGTGGAATTACGTATCTTAGCCAAGTTCAAACAGAATACCAGGAATTAGCCTCCAAAATCTATGTTCCCATACTTTGAAACCATGGCCTGCCTAGACGGCAAGTTACAAAATTTAGCCTTGCATCAAGCACGTTGTTTAAAGACTTTGGAAGATGCCGGGGTGAGTGGGCAAATACCGACCTGGTTTTCACATCCAGAGATACCTGAAACCTGTCTTTCTGGACTTTACCGAGTGAAATTGCAGTATGATGGGTATACCTGGCAAGTGGATTGGTTTCCTTATCAACGGCAATCCCATGAGCAACTTGTTTTCTGGGAGATCGGCGATTTCCAATATCCGTATAAATACACAGACCGCACCTATTTTGCCACCTGCTTACAGGAAGCAGGCCATGAGCTCTGGTTTCATCGGAAGGGACAATTGCTCGATACCACCTATACACATGTTGCTATTTGGGAGGGTGATCAATGGATTACACCTGCCAATTGGCTTTTGCCTAGCACGAAACGCACACGTTTGGTTCAAGAGGGGCTACTTCAAGAGTCGGTGATACATCTGAGCAATTTACCCACGACGGGTCATTTAATTTTATACAATGCACTCCGGGATTGGGAGGATATTTATCGATTTGTTCGGACTCCGACCGGTCTTCAGATTCAGTTGGAGAAAGAGGAAAAAGTCATTTTGAATTTGCGTCGGTTTCCGAAATAATGTAATTTTGTCCATCACATCGCTTCACCTGTTCAAGGACATGCGATTGATTTATAAAGACGAGGGGAGAGAATAGGCTCTTTGAACCTCGGGCAACCTGTCCTCCAAGCTAGGTCAAGGTGCCAATACCTACCTGAGCGGGCTATATCCGGCAGGACTTATAAACCAATCAAACGATTCATCTATTGGTTTGCCGCCTATTTTTGGGCGATTGTTTTTCGGATGGAATCCATTTTCCTTGTTATGGTATCGTATCACTCGTTTCGTTACACAGAACCTTTTCAATTAGAAAATAAGTCTTGGTTACCCGAATTTGAACTGGCCTACACAACGTATGGAACACTCAATGCAGACAAAAGCAATGTGGTGTGGATTTGCCATGCATTCACAGGCAATGCTAATCCATCGGATTGGTGGAATGGTCTTGTTGGAGACCAATGGTTTTTCAATCCTAGAGAACATTTTATAATTTGTGCAAACGTGTTGGCCTCTCATTATGGGTCAACCAACCCACTTTCGGTGAATCCTCTGACAGGGGAGCCTTACTTTCATGATTTCCCGATCGTTACACTCCAAGATGTGGTTCGGACGTTTGAGTTACTTCGGAATCATTTGGAACTTCCCAAAATTCAATTTTTGGTGGGAGGGTCTTTGGGAGGGCAACAAGCTTTGCAATACGCGATCAGTTTTCCGGATGTGGTCGAACGTTTGATACTTTTTTCAACCAATGCGATTCATTCACCTTGGGGAATTGCCTTCAATGAGTCTCAGCGTATGGCAATTGAGCTGGACCCGACCTGGACGGAGCGGTCACCCAAAGCAGGTATGGACGGAATGAAAGTGGCCAGGTCCATCGCCTTGCTATCTTACCGAAATTATGAAACGTATCAACGTACTCAATCACGAGACGAAGGCCAAGTAGATTTTTTTCGGGCCATGACCTACCAAAATTATCAAGGAGAAAAAATTCAAAAGCGATTCAATGCCTTTAGTTATTACTTCCTAACCAAGATGTTTGACAGCCACGACGTTGGCCGAGGGATTGGGCGAGTGGAGGATGCTTTGGGTCTAGTTCAAGCCAAGACCCTAGTGATTGGAATAACCTCGGATATCCTATTCCCACCGCAAGAACAACAGTTTATTGCCCAGCATATACCCGGTGCTACCTATGTCGAGATTGACTCAACGTATGGTCACGATGGATTTTTGATTGAGTTTGAGATCATGACTCAAACCATCCGGCAATGGATGAGGTCTACGGTGTCGACGGCTGTCGATTCAGTCGGATTAACATGATATTTCCGATTTCAAGTGCCTTTTCTTTCACAAAATCGGCTTTTTCTCCTGAAAAATGGGAATTTACCGTATGAAACCACCATGCCAACCAATGTTCAAAATGATCTTTGGTCATAGGATGTTCTTGGTGTTTCTCTAAATGAACCCACATCATTCCTCCATCGTAGGCACCTGTCTGAAAAAGCCAATTTTCCCAAAAGTTAATGGTGCGGGTCAGGTGTCTTTGAAACTGTTCCTCTGGCATAACAAAAACTGGTGCTAGAAGAGGGTCAGAATGTACATGCTTGTAAAATGTCTCAACTAAATATTGGATATCCCCCCGGGATGTGATATCGGGTAATGCCATGTTTCCTGTTCTATGTTCAACATATTACTGCAAATGTACGTTGTATAGGGGATAGGAATTTCTGATCTTCCTCGTATTTTTAGGTAAATTTGATAAATTGAATAAAAAATAATCATTGGGTTATGGGGCGTATCGTTTGTTTACTGGTTTTGATTACACTTGGTGCTTGTACTACCACCAAGAAAACGCCAATGGTGGTTGGAAACGAGGCTCCCGTGGTGCGGGAAACCAACCTAAACAACCCCGCCTTAACCGCTCTCAAAGGACGTTATTTGCTGATTGATTCTACTCGTTTGCAAGTTTATTTGGACGCGGTCATATCTCCTCTCGAAGCAGGTTCCGAACTGGAGCAGATTAACAAACGATTCAAAATAGGTTGGATGATCAATTCAGATTATTCTTTGCGGGATCGATTGGCGACCGGACGGGTAGAATTGGGCCCCGACAATTTTAAGCAGGAAGGGGAGCATTCATTCATCGTATTCGATATTCCACGTCCTGCTGGTTTAACACAGGGCGTTTTATTGATTGAGTTTGCTGATTTTCAAGCCTCTAAAAAATTCACCAATGATTTTTTCATTGATTTTTCAGGACGTCGAGTGAGTGATCGGTACAAGCTATTTTCGGCCGATGCAACGTATCCATATCCAAAGCCTTATGTTCGGCAAGGGGATTCCCTTCAAGTTCGAAGTATCATTTCAAACGATCACTTCCTGTATTTGATCAAATACAAGCAAGTACATGGGCCTGCTCCCTCGCCGATGTCTGCCCAAAAAAATCAAGATACTCGAGAACCGGCCAGAGAGTCTGTGACCTCAATAAAGAATGGCCAATGGATTCATTTTAAGGATCTCGGATTTTATGTTTTAGCGGAGGATTCTGCTCGGCTGGACCAAGCCTTTGGTTTTTTGGTGGTGGACGATCGGTATCCTCGGTTGACACGCCCTGAGCGACTTACCGAGCCTGTGGTGTATATGAGTACACCTTTAGAAATTCAGCAGATTCAATCTACAGCCAATGCTAAGCAGGCCATGGATATGTATTTTTTAAATTTAACGTCTGGGGATGTCTCCACCGCCCAACGCACCATTCGGAAGTTCTACCAGCGCGTGGAGGAAGCGAATGAATATTTTACAACGTACAAAGAGGGTTGGAAGACGGATAAAGGGATGATTTACACGATCATGGGCCCTCCTAATCGGATTCAAAAGAGTAGAGACCGAGAAATTTGGCTATATTCGCAGTCTCAAAATTTTTCTGAGATCCTTTTTACATTTTATAGAAAACCAAATCAATATGTCGAAGACCATTATGAACTGCTCCGGTATCCGGAGTACCAGTCGTATTGGTTTCCGATCGTCGAAGCATGGAGAACCGGAAACGTGGCGGAATAGGCGCCAGACCCCAATCATCTGCCGGAGGACCGGTGAAGTACCGTTACATTAAATCAGCCCCCCGGACTCAAGACAAGGAAGCGTTGGTTTTTGGTGTTCAATCCGTTTTAGAAACATTACGATCTGATAAGGATATAGATAAAGTCATGGTACAACGTGAGTTTAGCCATGCCGAGGTCGAAAAACTAGCCAAAGAACGGGATGTTCCCGTACAACGGGTACCGGTTGAAAAACTAAACCAGATAACAGGAAAAAATCACCAAGGAGTGATTGCCTTTATTTCGGCTGTTAGTTATGCCAAATTATCAAATGTGGTTGCTACTGCCTTTGAATCAGGTCAGGTTCCGGTGGTCTTGATGTTGGATCGCGTGACGGACGTCCGCAACTTTGGCGCCATAGCTCGAACGGCTGAATGTATGGGTGTTCATGGATTGGTGGTGCCCTCTCGTGGAGGAGCGGCGATTAATTCCGACGCCATGAAAACCTCCTCGGGTGCTTTAAATTTTATTCCAGTTTGCCGAGAACCGGATTTAGTGCGTGCGGTAGAGGAATTGAAGCTCTCTGGCTTTCAAGTTGTTTCCGTAACAGAAAAAGGAACTGGATTTCCACAAAATATAGATTTTCAAATTCCTACCGTACTGATTATGGGGTCGGAGGAAGATGGTATTTCGGATGGATTGTTGGAAAGAAGCGATGTTGCGGTACGAATCCCGATGGTTGGCCAAGTTTCCTCACTGAATGTTTCGGTAGCCGCGGGGATGTTATTATATGAGCTGGTCAGACAAAAAAATCAGTAAACGATGGAGTTGTAAAAAAAGCCTGCTGAAAAGTGATCAGCAGGCTTTTTTTACTTTTGGGCCAGTTCAATGGCCAGAAAATGACCTGTAAAACTCGATTTTACTTTGGCGATTTCCTCGGGGGTACCTTTGGCAATGATTTGCCCACCTTTATTTCCACCATCCGGACCTAAATCAATGACATGGTCGGAGACCTTGATAACGTCTAAATTGTGTTCGATAATCAAAATGGTATTCCCTTTATCCGCCAGGGCATGTAATACATCCAATAGCTTGGCAATGTCTTGAAAATGCAAGCCTGTGGTTGGTTCGTCAAGGATGTAGAGGGTTTTTCCTGTATCTCGCTTGGAAAGCTCCTCTGCGAGTTTAACACGCTGAGCCTCACCGCCTGACAGTGTGGTAGCATGCTGTCCGAGGGTGATATATCCTAAACCTACATCATACAACGTTTGTACTTTTCGTAAGATTCTGGGTTGGTTTTCGAAGAACGTGAGGGCATCTTCAACAGTCATGTCCAAAACATCTGAAATGGACTTACCCTTAAACCGAACTTCTAGAGTTTCCCGATTGAATCGTTTCCCTTTGCAAGTTTCACAATCCACGTAGACATCCGGAAGGAAGTCCATCTCAATTTTCTTTTTTCCGGCCCCTTCACAGGTTTCGCAGCGTCCACCTTTTACATTAAACGAGAAACGACCTGGTTTATAGCCTCGAATTTTTGCTTCGGGAAGTTCAGAGAATAAGGCCCGGATATCGGTGAACATCCCTGTATAAGTGGCTGGATTGGATCTGGGTGTACGGCCAATGGGTGTTTGATCTACCTCGATAACTTTGTCCAAGTGTTCCAATCCTTCAATTTTTTGATAGGGTAGAGGTTCTTTCTTCGATCGATAGAAATGTTGGTTTAAAATAGGAAAAAGAGTTTCATGGATCAAGGACGATTTTCCTGAGCCTGAAACCCCCGAGACACTAATCATTTTACCAAGGGGTAAATCGAGATTGACCTTTTTTAGGTTGTGTCCGGTGGCTCCGCTAAGCTTCAACCAATGCCCATTTCCGGGTCTTCGAGTGGCAGGCGGTTGAATTTGAATACGACCACTCAAATAATCGGCGGTGGTACCACCACGCGCCAAAAACTGAGTAGGTGTACCTTGATTAACGATTTTTCCACCGAATCGACCGGCTCCTGGGCCGATGTCTAGAACATAGTCAGCGGCCAACATCATGTCTTTGTCATGTTCTACGACCAAAACGGTATTGCCGAGGTCACGTAGATCTTGCAGGGCTTGAATCAGTTTGACGTTATCTCGCTGATGTAAACCGATGCTGGGTTCGTCCATGATGTACAGGACCCCAACGAGCTGAGTACCAATTTGGGTGGCTAGCCGGATACGTTGTGCTTCTCCTCCAGATAAGGTTCGAAGTGGTCGGTTGAGGGTGAGGTAATCCAAGCCAATCCCTACTAAAAAACCAATCCGTTTTCGAATTTCTTTTAAGATTTCAGCGGCTATTTTATTCTGTCTGTCCGACAATCGGTCCTCTAGGTTTTCAAACCAGACACTGAGCTCACGAATGTCGAGTTGTGCCAAATAGGCTATATTTTTTGAATCAATGAAAAAATGCAGTGACTCACGCTTTAATCGTTGCCCTTGGCAATCAGGACATGTTTTTGTCTGTAAGAAATCCTTCAGCCATTCTTGTATTTTCTCGTTATCGGATTCTTGTTGGCGTTTGAGAAAATGAATGACGCCTTCAAAGGTTGTATTCCAATCGGTTCCTGGGTACTTTTTGGAGGGGACAGCCACGGGGTCATCGGATCCATATAAAATGGTTTCGATGGCCTCCCGAGGAAGTTTTTCGATGGGCGTACTAATATTGGCTTTGTATTTCTTGAGAATGATTTCGATTTGTTTGAAAATCCATAAATCACGGTATTCTCCAAGTGGGGCTATTCCACCTCGGCTGATCGATAATTTTGGATCCGGAAGAATGGACTCTTCCGTAATGTCTTCTACATGGCCTAGACCATTGCAGGTAGGGCAAGCTCCATAGGGTGAATTAAAGGAAAAGGAGTTAGGAGAGGGTTCCTCATAACTAATGCCGGATTCTGGGTCGGTTAAATTTTGAGATAAGTAATGAACCCCTTGGTTTTCGTCCACCAAAACGATGGATCCTTTTCCGACTTTGAGTGCCGTGCCAACGGATTGGCTCACCCGGAAACGATCGTCAGGTTTGGGGACAAGTCGATCGATGACCACCTCAATATCGTGGATTTTATACCGATCTACTTGCATTTTTGGGACGATATCCTGAATCTCCCCATCCACCCGAACTTTAGTATATCCCATTTTGGCTATGGATTCAAAAAGCTCGCGGTAATGCCCCTTGCGTCCTTTGATCAAAGGAGCCAGGATGGTAAGTTTTTGCCCATCATAGTGCTGGAAAAGAAAGTCTATGATTTGATCTTGGGTTTGCCGGATCATCGGTTTACCTGTTAGGTAGCTATGGGCTACTCCCGCTCGGGCATAGAGCAGTCGAAGAAAATCATAGATTTCAGTGGTAGTCCCAACAGTGGACCTTGGATTTTTGGAGGTGGTTTTTTGCTCGATGCTAATCACCGGAGATAGGCCGTTGATTTTATCTACATCGGGGCGTTCCATATTTCCGATAAAGCTTCTGGCATAGGCCGAAAAACTTTCCATATACCGACGTTGTCCTTCTGCATAGATGGTGTCAAATGCCAGAGAGGATTTACCACTTCCACTGATCCCGGTGATGACTACCAGTTGATTTCGTGGAATTTGGACATCGATGTTTTTTAAGTTGTGTTCACGAGCTCCCCAAATCTCGATGGATTCCTGGGAAGGAGAGGATGGATGTACCGACATGTCAGTTGGGTTGTACCAGGGCACTACGATAGAGTTGAATGGTATTTTCTAGCCCCCAATAGAGTGCATCACTGATGAGGGCATGTCCAATGGAAACCTCCAAGAGTCCTGGAATGTTTTGATGGAAATAGGCTAAATTGTCCAGGTCTAGGTCATGTCCAGCATTGACTCCCAAGCCGAGTGCTTGGGCAGCTTCAGCAGCAAGAATGTAAGGCTCAATGGCTTTTTCTCTATTCAGATGAAAATCATGTGCATATTTTTCAGTGTACAGCTCGATTCGGTCCGTACCGGTATCGGCTGCTCCTTGTACCATTTCTAGGTCTGGATCCACAAAGATGGAGACACGAATGCCAGCGTTTTGAAAAAGCCGGACCCATTCAGTCAATTGAACTCGGTACTGACGGGTATCCCAACCAGCATTGGAGGTGATGTTTGATAGGGCATCGGGCACCAAAGTGACTTGGGTGGGTACGTTCGCTAAAACTAGATCAACAAACTTTGATTCAGACGGATTGCCCTCAATGTTAAACTCGGTCGTCACGTGATTTTTTAGATCGAATACGTCTTGGTATCGAATATGGCGTTCATCAGGACGTGGATGAACCGTTATTCCCTCGGCACCGAAGCGTTCGGCGTCTTGGGCTACTTGTACGACGTTGGGACGATTTCCACCTCTTGAATTGCGTAGGGTCGCCACTTTATTGATGTTGACAGAAAGCTTAGTCATCTTGGTTCAATCAAAGCTAGTTTAAACGACAAAGTTAGGGTAAAGGGGCAGGAAAATGTGAAGGATATCGATAAAATTCACGTAAATTGATGTAAAAATTCAATTATTATGCTTCCCCCATTGTTTAAAAAAATGACCTTTGGATCTAGCCCTAATCTTGTTGTATTGAATGCGCCAGCCAGTTTTGAATCTGAGCTAGAGGGAATGATGGGCTTAACCAAAGTGTATGTATCCATTCCACCAACGGAGAAGATTCAGTTTGTGTTGGTATTTGTTCAAACCTTGGCCGATATCGAACACGCGGTCGCGGCATTACAAGATGGTTTTGCAGACGATCCTCAATTTTGGTTGGCTTATCCAAAAGGATCATCCAAGAACTATGTGTGTGAATTCAATCGGGATACCGGTTGGGAGGCATTAGGGGCAGCAGGCTATGAGCCAGTCCGGCAAGTTGCCTTGGATGAAGATTGGAGTGCCCTACGCTTTCGCCAAGTTTCACATATCAAACAACTTACGCGGTCTCATTCGATGGCGCTTTCGGAAGAAGGAAAAGTCCGGACACGGAAGTCTTGAGTTTGTTGTATATTTGCCAAAAACATCCAAATATGTCGTTAAAAGCAACTATTGATGCTGATATAAAGTCGGCCATGTTAGCCCGTGACCAAGTACGTCTGTTGGCCCTTCGTGACATTAAAAAATTGATTCTTTTAGAAGAAACCAAAGCGGGAGGCAGTGGTACTCTGCTGCCGGAGGAGGAACTTCGGATCTTACAGAAGGCGGTTAAGCAACGGAAAGATGCTGCCGAGATTTACAAAACACAAAATAGAGAAGATTTACTAGCTAAAGAGGAGGCTGAAATTCAGGTGATCGAAGCCTATCTTCCTCAGCCTATGTCAGAAGATGAATTGCGTGCCGCCATTGCAGCGATCGTTTCGGAGGTAGGAGCGGTGGGTCCCGGCGATATGGGAAAAGTGATGGGAGTTGCCACGAAATCTTTGGCCGGAAAAGCGGAGGGTAAGGCAATTTCATCACTTGTTAAAGCGATTTTATCAGGAAATTAATCCATGAATACCCTCGATCTTCTTTTGGCAATTCCTGTTGTATATGGTATGGTTCGGGGGTACCAGCAAGGTTTGTTGATTGAGCTTGTCGGTATATTGGCTTTTATTGGAGCCATGGCGGTGGGTTTTTCATTTCTTGATTTGGGACTCGACACGCTAGCCCCTTACCTGGGTGAGCGGTTGACGCGTCGATTCCTACCCTATTTGAGCTTTGCTGTCATTTTTTTTCCAACCCTCTATTTGATTAACCAAATTGGAAAATTTTTGCGGTCTAGTATTCGGTACACTATTTTGGGGACATTTGATTCATGGGCCGGTGCTCTCGTAGGTGGTTTCACTTGGATTTTTGGTCTAAGTACGGTTTGCTGGCTATTGCAAACGATTGGTGTGTTGTTCCCTGTTGCTTATACCGATGGTTCGATCCTGTATCCTTATGTATTGAAGATTTCTCCTTGGATCATCGCCAATACCTCAGATTGGATTCCGGTAGGGGGACATTTGGTGAAGGAATGGTTGGAGAGTTGGTGATTTTTCCTCAAATTGGAACATCAACCGACTAAAAACTCATGTCTTCAATTTTTTTAACTCCTAGATTGGCTACCTTACTGCCGGTCATTGAGGAATTCATCCATTCGCGATTAATTCCATTAGAATCTCACGAAACCCTTTTTGGTTCTTTTTATGCATTTCAGCCCACTTTAGATCAGTTGCGCGAGGAAGTTCGGGCAAACGGTTGGTGGGGATTGGCACTACCCACCACTTTGGGTGGTCATGGGCTTTCCTTATGTGAGTTCGGGCAAATCTCCGCCATTCTGGCTCGGTCCCCATTTGGGCAATATGTTTTTAATAGCCAAGCACCTGACATTGGCAACATGGAGTTGCTTCATCACCATGCCAACGAGGAGGTTCGAGACCGATTTCTAATGCCCCTTGTGGAGGGTAAAATTAGGTCCTGTTTTTCCATGACTGAACCTGAATTTGCCGGTTCCAATCCGGTTCAGATGGGAACAACAGCGATTTTAGAGGGAGACGAATGGGTGATCAACGGACATAAATGGTTTACCTCCTCTGCAGATGGGGCTGCCTTCGCAGTTGTTATGGCGGTCACCGATCCTTCCGCAGCCCCTCACCAACGAGCGAGCCAGTTTATCGTTCCTTTGGATGCGCCAGGGTATACGTTAGTTCGAAACATTCCCATTATGGGCCATGCTGGGGAAGGTTGGGCAAGTCATGCCGAAGTAACCTATCAAGACGTTCGGATTCCGAAACACTATCTGATTGGCCAAGCGGGATCAGGTTTTGCCTTGGCCCAAGAAAGATTAGGGCCTGGGAGAATTCACCATTGCATGCGCTTTATAGGAATTGCGGAGCGAAGTTTGGACATGATGTGTCGTTATGCATTAAAGCGGGAGGTACGGACAGGTCAAACTTTGGCCGATATGCAGATGATTCAATCCTACATTGCCAAAAGTAAAGCGGAATTGGATTCAGCCAGTTTGTATGTATTGGATACAGCGCATCGAATCGATCAGATGGGTGTTAAAAGTGCACGGCATGAAATCTCAGCTATTAAGTTCCATACGGCAAACATGATGCTTCAAGTCGTGGACCGAGCCATCCAAGTACATGGTGCCTTGGGATTAACCAGTGACTGTGTGCTTTCGTATTGGTATGCGCATGAACGGGCTGCCCGTATTTACGATGGGGCTGATGAGGTCCACCAAACTTCCTTGGCAAAATCCTTGCTTAAATCCTACTCGAAATGAATCAACCCAACCAAATTCGACCCGGGGAGGAATTGCCCATTTCACTCTTGTCAGACTATTTTATTCAACAAGGATTAACGTCTTCCCCCATTATTTCGTACGCGCAATTCCCTGGAGGATACTCCAATTTAACCTATCAGCTAGAAATGAAAGAGGGCCTTTGGATTTTAAGAAAGGGTCCCAAGGGAGCAGAAAAGATAAAGCGAGGACATGACATGGTCCGTGAGGCCAACGTGTTAAACCAATTGCATGCCGCTGGGTTTACACAAGTACCTCGGGTCATACACGTTTGTGACCTTCCCGAAATCTTGGGAAGTCCATTTTATCTGATGCAGCGGGTCGAGGGGATGATTTATCGAGCTGGTTTTAGATCGATTCCACCCCCCTCTACTATGCGCTTGTTGTCGGAAAGGCTCGGAGACACTTTGGTCAAATTGCATTCCTTGGACCTGCAATCTACTGGGCTTATTTCGCTCGGAAAACCAGAAGGGTTCATGGAAAGGCAAGTGGACGGCTGGACACACCGATTTGAGGTGGCTCAAACCGAACCGCTGGAATCGATGGAGGTTTTATCTGCTTGGCTTAAAAACCATATTCCACCTCCTCAAAAGCCTGTTCTACTTCATAATGATTTCAAATACGATAATGTAATATTCGGACAGGATTTTCAGGTGAATGCGGTTTTAGATTGGGAAATGGCGACGGTAGGAGAGCCCTTGCTTGATGTGGGAGTTGCCTTATCCTATTGGTCACAGACGACCGATAGCGATTTTGAGAAAGCCTTCAATATAACTTGGTGGCCTGGCAATTTTAGTCGGAGTGAATGGGCTCAATATTATGCCGATCGCTCAGGACGGGATATTCAACACTTGCCCTATTATTACGCATTTGGATTGTTTAAGAACGCAGTGGTTATGCAACAGATTTTTGCTCGATATCAAGCGGGCTTGACGACGGATCCACGTTTTGCTTCCTTGGGAGCGGGGGTGAGGCAATTTAGTGAACGAGGGATTCAGGTGCTTGAAAAGGGTCGAATAGATTGATAAAATAGGTATATTTGTGGCGAATCATGTCCAGATTTATGTCGGAATCCCGTTCGTATCCAATTTTATTGATCTTGGTCATCGGAATCTACGGTGCCTATGTTCTTTCATCCGCTGTTAATGTTCCTTGGTTTGACGACGTAGATGCTTTTGTCGATGCTTTTTTGCTGTTTGATCAGGCACCAACCATTTGGGCGAAGGGCAAAGAGTTAATCGAACCCAATAACGAGCACCGCATGTGGCTGGGGAAAACCGCCGGGATTGTCCTGACCTATATGACAGGTGAGTTGAATTTTAAATGGCTTATCTGGATTCAAAATCTTGTACTGCTAGGAATTATTTACCTTTTGCATCAACTGCATGGACGGTACGTTTGGACACTGCTCATCGCCTTATTTATTCTTACCCCACAGTACCATCTTTCATCCAATTGGGCAATCACTGGCTGGCAACACATAGGGGTGTTGGCTATGGGATTGTTAACGTTAGTCTGTTTGTTGCGGTACAAAGACCATCTGATTACCTTTAGCTGTCTTTTTTTAACCATTTTCACCATGTCCAACGGAATGCTCTTTTGGACTGCCGGACTTGTCTTACTTTTTTTACGTAGAGATTGGCGTTTGATGCTCCTTTGGTTCGTGGTAGGGCTTCTAGGTGTTTGGTTGTATTTTTATGGATTTGATAGCTCGACTAATCAACAAGCGTTCTCCTATTTTAGGGAAAATCCGGGGTTAAGCATAGCTTGTTTTTTTGTTTTTATCGGAAACAATGGGGATTGGTTTAAGCTACTGCCCTTGCAAACACGTGGCTTGATTGCTGGATTGTGGGGGTTTTTATTTTTAAGTTGGATGCTTTGGAATGCTTGGCGATTTTGGACGCGAGTGCCTGATGCCCAAAAATCTGAGAAGCTATGGGTGTTGGTCGGTTTTTTAGTTTTTCTATTGGGGAATGCCCTGTTAATTGGTATTCTACGCGCTCGGTATGGGTTCGAGGTCATGCTCGTTGGGAACTACCGAATTTACTCGGCATTTTTCTTTGGATTTACTGTTTTGTGGCATGTTTGGATCAACAAAACTCTGGGAAAATCAACCAATCAACTTCCTTTGCTCGTGTTCGGATTCACTTTCTTTTTTGTCTCCTATTTTATCAGCTGGCCTGAGATTGATCAAAGAAAAAGGAATCTGTTGGCGGCTGCCTTTAATCAAGAAAAAGAAGGAATTGGTTTGGCGGCGCAACGAGGCTCTTTTCTACTTCCTTACATCGATGAAAAAATGAAAGCCTTGTCGAAGGCAGGACGTTACTATTATCCGTCGTATTTTCCCACCACCCTCATTGAAAGGTTACCGTATCAACCCGCGCGGGCTGGAATTCATCTGGTTCAGCAGAATGACTGGTTGTACCATGATCCCATTCAAGAGGCAGAGGCGGTATACATGGTATTTAGTCAAGGGAAGCACCGATATGTACTTCCTATGTCTCATCCCCAAGCGGCCAATCGATTTGGAATGCCCGTATCCAAACCAGGGTACATTCTGCAGCTACCTCGTTTATTTTTTGAAAAAGAAACCTATCAGGTTAGCTTTCTATACTTGAAATCTAATAATTTTACACCGATTCATACGTCGTATACGGTTTTAATTGATCAGTAATCTTGAAAACACCCCAAGTTTCTATTATAGCCCCTTTATACAATGAAGAGGATTCGTTGCCAACGCTTGTGGCTCGGCTGAATCAGGTGATGGATCAATCTCCACTTGCTATTGAAGTGGTTTTGGTGAATGATGGTTCTAGAGATCGAACCCCGGAGATGATGCAAGCTTTAGCGTTATCCGATCCTCGGTATCATTGTGTGTTTCTTTCTCGGAATCATGGCCACCAGTTAGCCCTGACAGCAGGTTTGGCGTCGGCCCGAGGGAGTGAAGCCGTCATGGTGATTGATGGAGATTTACAGGATCCCCCTGAGCTATTGTCCGAGTTCTATGCGCATTATTTAGATGGCTATGACATTGTGTATGCTGTTCGGCAAAAACGGAAAGAGTCTTGGTGGAAACGAACCGCTTATTTTATGTTCTACCGGCTCATTCGAAACATTTCTTATATTGACCTTCCCTTAGACTCCGGTGATTTTTCTCTCATGTCCAGGAAGGTAGTCAATATCCTGAATCAAATGCCAGAGGAAAGTCGATACATACGAGGCATGAGGTCTTGGATCGGGTTTAAACAAAAGGGGGTTCGGTACGAACGGAGTGAGCGACATGCCGGAAATTCTAAATACTCACTTAGTATGTTGTTTAAGTTAGCCTATAATGGTATTTTCAATTTCAGTGAGTTTCCGATTAAATTTGTTACCCAACTCGGCATGGGTGCAGTATTGATCTCCTTTGTTTATTTTTTGGTGGTCTTAACGAAGAAGCTTTTTTTTGCCTCAGTGATTGAGGGTTTCACGGCCCTACTCTTCGTGATCATTCTGTTTGGAGGGGTTCAACTCATTGCTTTGGGCGTCTTGGGTGAATATATTTTGCGGATCTTTTTTCAAACGAAAAATCGACCGTTATTTATTGTGGATAAAGTGATTGTTGATCAAAAATGGCAAAATAATTCATCTCATGAAAAAGTGGATGCTATTTCTAAGTTTGATTAGCCTTGGAATGGGTTGTGTACCCGCTTCCAGTCCGCAGCAAGGTGCATCGCTGACTTCGGCAGAAGTGGAGGCAAGGCAACGTACCGATCAAATGAAAGTCGATCTCGCTCTGAATACCGAGCAAACCGACAAAGTATATTTAGCTACGGTGGTCCACATTCGGACCATTCGAAAATTGCGAGCGGCTAATGAAACAGATAAAATTCCGGCTACTGACCAATCGTACTCCAGCGAAATTCAAAAGATTTTGACCTCCGAACAATACACTCGATTTAAATCTTCCTATGGTTACTGATACAAAGGCTTGGTTTACCATTTCCAACGTAGAGGAATTAGATTCTCCTAGTTTGGTAATCTATGAAGATCGGCTCGATCAAAATCTTGATTGGATGATCCAGATCGCCGGTGGGTCCCAACGATTGATTCCCCACATGAAAACCCATAAAATGGCCGAAGTGCTGAAAAAGTTGTTGAAACGGGGGATCACAAAAATCAAATGTGCTACTCTTGCCGAAGCGGAACTGGCCGCCAGGGAGGGTATGAATGAGATTGTGGTGGCGCATGCCTTGGTGGGCCCAAAGAAAAAACGGTTTTTTCAGTTAGTCGAAAAGTTTCCTGACGTAGCGTGGTCTACGTTGGTAGATCATCTGGATGAATTAAATGCCTGGAAACGAGAAATAGAACACACCCGTCGAACGGTGTCGTTGTATGTCGATGTCAATGTGGGAATGAATCGATCCGGACACGTGGTGAACGAGGAGCTCAAACGGTTGGTTGAACTGCTTCTAGCTGAGCCAGGAATACAATTTATGGGTTTTCATGTCTACGACGGACATGTTCGATCGACCGAATTTAAAGATCGCCAACATCAAATCGAATCAGGTATTGCTCCTTTTTATGCTTTTTTGGAGGCAAATAGCTGGTCCCACCATCGAATCATCGCCGGTGGCTCTCCTGCGTTTACGGTGCATGCGTTGGCTCCAGATCGCCTGTGTAGTCCTGGCACCGGTGTTTTCTGGGATAGCAGTTACGGGAATGCGTTACCTGAGCAGGGATTTCGTCCCGCGGCTCTTGTCTTGGCACGTGTCATATCCAAACCCGCGCCGGGTATTGTAACCTTGGATGCGGGTCATAAATCAATGTCCTCTGAAAATCCAATTACCCAGCGAATGACATGGTTAAATGCCCCGACGGACTATACGTGGAAATCGCAATCTGAGGAACACGGTGTTTTGGAAGTTGAGGATGATCGACTCTACCATATTGGAGATGTGTTATATGGACTGCCGTATCATATTTGTCCCACAGTCAATCTATACGACGAGGCCTATGTGATTCGAGCCAACCGCGCTGAGGAAATTTGGCAGATTGAAGGAAGAAAGCGTAAACTTACCGTATAATCATGAAGTTATTTGATGCTCACCTTGACCTAGCCATGAACGCCTTGGAATGGAATCGAGATTACACGCGGCCTTTGGCGGAAATTAGAGCGCGGGAGTTGGGATGGACTGATAAACCGGACCGAGGGAATGGGGTTATCAGCTTCGAGGAGATGAAAAATGCTGGGGCTAGAATATGTGTAGCGACTCAAATTGCGCGGTATGTAGAGAAGTCGAACCCTCTCCCGGGTTGGCATTCACCTGCCCAAGCGTGGGCCCAAACCCAAGGGCAGTTGGCGTGGTACCAGGAAATGGAGCGACAGGGCTACCTAACTCAACTTCGAGATTGGCACTCGCTCAAGGCCTTTTGGGACCAAGAAGAGGTTTCATCTATTGGTTATATTCTCAGTTTAGAAGGAGCGGATTCTATCGTGAGCATCGATCACCTAGAACTAGCGTATGCTCAAGGCTTACGCGCTGTAGGGCCTGCTCATTATGGCCCAGGCCGGTATGCATTTGGTACGGATTCTGACGGACCCCTGCCTAAGAGAGGGAAGGAACTTTTAAAGAAAATGGGAGAATTGGGGATCATTTTGGATGTAACCCACCTCAGCGATACGTGTTTTTGGGAGGCTTTGGATGTGTATGAAGGGCCTCTTTGGGCAAGCCACCACCTATGCCGGACCCTCACCCCACATAACCGGCAATTAAGTGACGACATGATCCAAGCAATTTTTACCCGTGGAGGAGTCATCGGGTTGGCACTTGATGCGTGGATGATCGTTCCGGGTTGGGAACGAGGAAAAAGTACGCCTAAGTCAACAGGTGTTTCGTTTGAGCATGTCTATCAACATCTCGACCATCTAGCCCAACTAGCCGGTCATCTTCATCAGATTGGATTAGGGACTGACTTGGATGGTGGTTTTGGCCATGAGCAAACCCCAATTGAGATGAAACAGTACGGAGACCTGCGGTTGTTTTCCCAATTGCTCCAAAATAAAGGGTATTCTTCGAAGGCAATGGAGGGTATTTGGGGCGAAAATTGGATGAATTTCCTTCAAAAAGCGTGGTCTTAATGTTGGACCACTGTTCCTAACAAATCAGCAATTTTTTTGATGATTTCCTTTAAGTTTTTCATCTGTTGTAGAGTTTGGTCAACTTCCTCATCCGTCTGTTTTTCGTTCAAGGAGTCGCCTAAACTAACAAAATCTGACTCATACCGCGCCTTTTTTAACCTTAAAATGTTGAGGTAAGCCAAATCGGCTAACTTTTCCTCGGTGGTGGGCACATGAATATCATTATTTTTCCATCCTTCGGATAACTCATGTGGACTTGCCATCCAGTGGATGGCGGCTTGTTGGATTTCAGGATCGGGATGAGAGGTAAAATATTGACTCGGTAATATCGAACCCTCTTCATACGCACCTCGAATGAGGTTTAACATGCGTTGATAGAGGGGGGTTTTGAACTGCATCCCCCGAAGTTCTTGAAAATAGTAATCAGCTAAAGTAAATTCGATATTCTCAGACACATTTCGTTCGATGACATGTCCTCCGTAACTCACCAGCCAGCGCACACACTCCGATTCATGTAAACTTAGTGCGTTAGAAATTGGCTGGACTTCCGTGAGGGGGGCAGCCTTTTCCACTGGAGGTGTATTTTCGGGTAAAACGCTAGGTAGAGGACGAGTGGGCTTCTCAAGTTGTTTCTGAAATTGGCGATTGCCTTCCGAGATCAGTACCTGCTCGTCTATAGACAATAATTGAGCAACTTCTTGGGTGTAAACGGCCCGTTGTATAGCATCAGGAATCTTTTGGATAGTTTGCACCAAATCGGTGATGAGAGTTGCCCGCTGAAATGGATCTCGACCAATGGACTCAAGGGAAAGTTCGGTTTTGAATCGAATAAAATCCTTTTGATTTTCCGTCACAAACTTTCTAAATCCTTCAGAACCCACCCGTTGAATAAAGGAGTCAGGATCTTCACCTTCGGGAAACACAACGGCTCGCACATGCATTCCCTCCTCCAAAATTAGGTCGATACCCCGAAGAGAAGCGCGTATACCGGCTGGATCGCCGTCGTATAAAACAGTAATATGGGGTGTAAATCGCCGTATTAATTGAATCTGTTCGCGCGTCAACGAGGTACCCGACGAGGCAACGACGTTTTCAATTCCTCCCTGGTACAACGAAACCACATCGGTGTAGCCCTCCACCAAATAACAAACATCCTGTTGCCGAATGGCATTTTTGGCTTGGTAAATTCCATAGAGAACTTGACTTTTATGGTAAACCGGCGTCTCGGGAGAATTTAAATATTTGGGAGCTTGTGGATCCTTTCTCAGTATTCTGGCACCAAAGGCAATGGGACGGCCCGATATTTGGTGGATCGGAAAAATCACCCGTCCACGAAAACGATCTATGGGCTTCCGGCCCTCTTTTACTAAGGTTAACCCCGCCTTTTCCAGTACATCAAGGGAATATCCCTTGGCCAAGGCTTCTTGTGTCAGGGCATCTCCTGACTCAGGACTATACCCCAGCTCGAACGACTGTAAAGTAGGATGCGAAAAACCCCTTTCCTTGAAATACGAAAGTCCAATGCTCTTCCCTTCTTCGGTTTCCCAAAGTTGACGGATGTAAAAATCTTTGGCAAAATTGAGTGCTAAAAAAAGACTTTCACGCTCATTTTGAGCGGCTAATTGTTCGTCGGTAAAGACTTTTTCTTCGATCCTTATCCCATATTTTTTGGCCAACCAACGCAATGCGTCAGGATAAGAGATTCCCTCGATATCCATTACAAATCGCACGGCATCACCCGCTTTTCCACAGCCAAAACACTTGTAAATTTGTTTGGTGGGTGAGACAGAAAAAGAGGGTGTTTTTTCGTGGTGAAACGGACAACAGGCAATCATGTTGGCTCCTCGCTTTTTGAGCGCCACATAGTCCCCGATTACTTCCACCACGTCTGCGGTTTGAATGATTTGTTGGACTGTTTCTGGGGAAATCATGCGTAAGGCAAATTGGGGATACGAAAATAGAAAAATTCAATGAAATTTGATTGAAAACTTTTAGATGCTCGTTCCCGCTTCGGTAACATTCTAGTAATAGTCGATCGGTACTTTTGAAATTAAAATGTGAATATGAATCGATTTCTTCTTTTAACTATGGTTTGTTGGCCCTGGCTCTTGAATGCCCAGAGGGTCCATGCACACAATGATTATGAACAACCTATACCCTTCTGGCAGGCGTATCATGCCGGTGCGGGTTCTATCGAAGTGGATGTCTGGATGGCTCAACAGCAAATTTGGGTAGCGCATGATTCGGTCCAGTTGACCCGAAAGTTCGAAACTTTGTATGGGATACCGCTTCTGGAGTTAGCCCAAAAAAATCAACTTCGATCTTTTCAGTTGGTCATCGACTTAAAAAGTCATTGGAATCAGGTTTGGCCAGTTTTACACCCATGGCTGGAAAGTAACCAGCAACTTTGGTATCCAAAAGGACCTGTCAAACTCGTTTTCAGTGGTGCCATGCCTGAATCAAAGGATTGGGCAAACTTGCCTACCTATGTTTATTTTGATGGACGACCTCAAAAAACGTATTCCGATGAGGCTTGGCAGCGCATAGCGATGGTTTCTGACTCCTTTACCCGCTATGTCCGTTGGAATGGAAAAGGAATTCCCACCGAGCGCGAACGGTTGGCTCTCGAACGGGTGATTCAGGAGGTGCATCAAAAAAATCGCCCTATTCGCTTTTGGGCGACCCCCGATGACCGAACGGCCTGGATTTATTTAACAGGCTTGGGTGTAGATTTCCTGAATTCAGATCGTGTGGTGGAAGCCAGTCAATATCTTCAAAAAAGAGATCAATCCAGTTGGATTGGAAAAGAACCTTACCCTGTATATCAACCCAACGGTCATGCAAATCAAGGATCAATCAAACGAGTCATTTTTATGATAGGAGATGGCATGGGACTGGCTCAAATATCCGCTGCTACCTTGGCCAATCAAGGAAAGTCAAACCTCATGCAGATGCCCATAGTTGGATTATCCATGACTCGCGCGGCAGATTCAGAGGTAACGGATTCCGCCGCTGGGGCAACTGCAATGGCCACAGGTGAAAAAGCCAACAACCGGGCAATAGGTTGGAAAAACGGGCATTCCCTAGAGCCAAGGTTACCCAAAATTGCCCAAAAGTTGAAATGGAAGACGGGTGTCGTTACCTTGGGAGATTGGACAGATGCCACACCCGCCGCCTTTTTTGCTAGTCAACCAGACCGTGGTTTTCAAGATGCAATTGCGCTCGACTTTGTTAAAAATCCCTTGGATCTTTTGGTTGGCTCTGGTGAGGATCGAACCAATCGGTTGAATATCCGCGGGAGTCTACCCCAGCATGGCACAACCTTCTCTAGCTTACCAAGCTTGGTGATTCGGGATGAATATGGTCAATCGAAATCGGAGGGCCGTCCTCCTCTAGTCAATCTACTCGATAGCTGTTTTCAACTTTTGGGAAACCATCCTTTCTTTTTGGTGGTTGAAGGAGCCCAAATTGATTACGGTGGGCATGCGAATGATTTGCCTGGTGTTCTCGAGGAAATGGCTGATTTTGACCAAGGGGTGGGAAAAGTTTTAGCCTATGCTGATCAACACCCCGGCACCCTGGTACTAGTGACTGCAGACCATGAAACAGGTGGATTCACACTACTCTCTGGAGATCAGTCAACGGGACATGTGGAAGGGCATTTCTCGACCCAAGACCATAGCGGTAGTTGGGTGCCCGTCTTAGCATATGGTTCGGGATCGGAGCTTTTCGGTGGGATTTACCCAAACATTGAAATTTACCATCGACTTAAAAAATGGATTGAAACATCCCCAAAATAAAATCAGCTCAAGGTCTTTTGGCCTTGAGCTGAAAAGGTTCTGATGGCGCTACCTTAATAGCCAGGATTTTGAGTTAAATACCCAGGCAAGTTGGATGCTCCATCTATGGCAGTCTGAGGGATTGGGAAGATCCGCTTGGTGCGGTCGGTGCTTGATTTCTCCGTCCAAGTGCCCTCATATTTTGTAAATCGAATCATGTCGGTTCGTCGGAGCATTTCCCAGTAAAACTCAAAACCTCTTTCACGGAAAAGCAAGTCCAAATTGAGAGTTGTTAAGGCTGGGGGAGGGGTTCCTTTGGCTGTTCGGCTGGCTCGAACACGATTTACTTCGCTTAATGCCTCATTGGTTTGGTTCCTCCGGAGCAGGGCTTCGGCTTTCATTAAATGAACATCGGCAAGTCGCAAAAGAACAATATTGTGCTCTCCTCGGTTTCGGCCCGTATTAGATGATTTACTGAACTCATATTTTAGGACACGGTATCCAGTGGAATAATCACTGCCCTCAGTTGAAAAATCAATTCGTTCCGTAAAATTCACCATGCGGTCCGGCCGATTTCTTGTTAGGTTTGTTAGTTTTCCTACGCGAAGTTGGCCATTGGCACAACGCTGAAAAGCACCATTCACCCGAATTAATCCGTATTGTTGGCCTCGTAAAATACCCCGATCGAATTTAAAGTTTACGTCTGCGATGCAGGTATCCGATTGATTTTTAGGGATTGGAATATTTCGCTCCCCAAAGCGTGGATCGACCGATGGATCCTGATTTCCATAAGCCTGAGTCCAGGTACGGTAAAAATCGGAGGTAATGGCAGGACCGTCCGTTCCATTGGCACCTGGGAAGGCCGGTAGCGGGAATTGGTCACCAGATAAAGAAAAATAACCTAAGCGATTGTGTCCGTTCAAATCGGCTCGTTGGTCAATGGCCAAGATGATCTCAGGATTTGTGTCATTGTTATCGGAAAAGATGGAAAAATAATCAGGCGATAGTCGATATTGACCAGTATTTAGGATACGATCGCACAGTGTAATGACCTGATTCATGTCGGTCTCTGCAAAGGTGAATGATGAAGCGTATCGATCACGGTACACCGGTGCATTGAGATACAAACGAGCCATAAGTCCCCAAACAGCCGGTTTACTCAACCTCCCCTGAGTTTGGGCGCGAGTAGGGAGATTGACTTCTGCCTTCTGAAATTCTTGCAGAAGGTATTCAACGGCTGCATTACCCCGAAGTATTTCGGAAGTTTTTCCCGGGTCATCTTTTTTAAAGACCAATCCGTACAAGTCCAACAGGAGTAAATTGTAATACGCTTGCATCCCGATGGCCTCGGCCAAATACACCTGCTTTTGGGGATCGTTGGTCAAGGGAAGTTGTTGAATGGCGGTTACGCAGCGAGATAATGATTGAACCAATGGATTCCATGTATTCCGAATATTGGCCGTGTTGCTGTTGTAGGTATGGCGATGTAATTCAAGATAGATTCCGTTATCACCCCAATCGGTACCTCCTCGGTAAGGTAAGATGGCTTCATCTGTAGTTATTTGTTGGAGAGCGAAATAGGTGGTATGCTGGTAAATGGTGGGTAAAAGTGCATATACCGGAGCAATTAGGCCTGGAGCAATGTCCTTTTCTGCCACATTCGTCTGAAAGGTTTCATCCAAAACTTGTTCTTCCAAGTTCGTACAGGCAGTGAGACTGGCCGCGATGAGTAAGAGAGATGTAATTTTTTTCATTTCAATAGGTGTCATTAAAATCCAATTTGAAGTCCGGCCACAAACGTCCTAGCTTTTGGATAGGTGAGGTAATCAATCCCGTATGAAGAAATGCCATTCACATTTCGTTCTGTGTTGACGTCAGGATCAAATCCATTGTATGGCGTGATGACGAATAGGTTCTGGGCTGTGGCGTGTATCCGAAGGCTGGATATGTAGGAGTTTATTCCGAGTTTTTGCGTGGGTAATTGATATCCGACTTGCAGGTTGTTGAGACGGAAATAGGCTCCCGATTTCAAAAATCGAGTGCTGACAGGTGCAGAGTTGTTCACCGATTCCTCTTGGAATTGAACGGCTTCTGGGGTGGTGTTTAATCCACGGGCCAATCGAACTTTATAGAATAAGGCATTGGCAGTGTTGTCGTACACCTTATTTCCCCATACCCCATTGAATTGCCATGAAAAGTCGAAGTTTTTATAGGTCCAGTTCCCCAAAAGGTTGTAAATAACTTTGGGTAGAGCAGATCCCGCCGCAATTCGATCATTATCTGTCACGACGCCGTCTCCGTTGGTGTCTCGGTACCGGCTCTGTCCTTTTTCATCAAATCCAATAAATTCGCGCAAATAGAACGTACCAATGGGTTGTCCGGATAAATACCCATTGATGGTCGCTGAGGTTAATCCAGATCCAGAGGCAGAACCTGTTGGTATGACCGTGTATGGCGAGTTTCGTACGGTATTGTCCAGGTAGGTGATATTGGCACCTATCTCCCAGCGTTTGTTTCCGCGGCCACCCCGGTAGGTGCCTTCCCACTCAATTCCTTGATTGATGATCGACATATCCGCCACGTTGGTCCAAAATGTACCTGCCGGTTGCACGGGATCCGCTGGGATTACCTCTAATAAAATATCTTGGGAGACTTTTCTAAAAAAGTCCAAACTTCCTGAGAATGCGTTGTTCCAAATACCATAATCAATTCCAAGGTCAATCTGAGCGGAGGTTTCCCATTGAATATTGGGGTTAGCCAACCGCGCAAACGTAGTACCAGCGGGGTAGGTATTTGTGTTTTCCAGAGGGTAAGAGGTGGAACCTGTGACCGATGAGGTAAATCGAGCTTGGGTGATTTTGGATGGAATCTCCTGGTTGCCCGTAATACCATAGCCAATACGAAGCTTCAATTCATTGAAAGCACTGTTTTGAAGAAATGATTCGTCCGAAATGCGCCATCCGAATGAGAAAGATGGGAAAAGGCCATATTTATTATTGGCACCAAACTTAGAGGAACCATCAGCTCGGAGCGTCGCTGTTACTAGGTATTTGTCTGCATAAGCATAGTTCACCCGGGTAAAGAAAGACTGCAATTCGTTGATAATGGCGAATCCGGTTGGACGATTGTTTAGCAAAGTGAGGTCCTGGCCAAAGCCTGGGTTATAAAGCGGTTCAATACCATTCACTGGAAAACGATTGATGCTGTAAGATCGACCACGAAGATCAATTTTTTGATAGGAATGTCCAACCAGTGCCGTGATATGGTGCAGATTGGACTGTCGAGTGTAGGTCAGGTAATTTTCAATTAAACGATTGGCATTGGTATTGTAAAGTGTCTGTAATCCCCCTTCCAAAAATGGATCGGCACTTGGAAGTGTCTGAATATCTCGATCTGAGCGAGACTGGTCGATCCCAAGATTTACCTTGTAAACCCATCCTTTCCATAAGGTCAGGGAAGGCGAAATATTAGCAACAATACGCTGAGTTTGGGTTATATCCTGTTGGGTTGACAAGGTAAATAACGGATTGCTACCATCAGGATAGAATTTTAACTTTCCGTTCTCATCATAAGGTCGGTAGGTTGGATTAGCTGATAGGGCCGCGCCTAAAACACTGGTGAAATTCGGACGATCGTTGTCGATTCGACCTAGACTTAATTGTGCATCGATCACCAATTTATCATCCCATGCCTTCTGGGTTACATTGATACGGCCATTGTATCGATCCAACTGTGATTCTCGAATGATACCTTGTTGCTGTTGTAATCCAAATGAGCTGAAGTAGGAAAATCGACCGGTACCACCACTTAAAGTTAAGTTGTGATTTTGGGTTAGGGCATCTTGAGTCACTTCTTTTTGCCAATCGGTATTTCCTCCATCATCCACGTAATTTCCATTCAAAGACTCAAGTTGTTCCCGAAATTCAGCAGCTGTAAACAAAGGCATTTTTCGTGCAAGTTGGGATAGACCCAGGCTTGAGGAGAATTGGACCTGGGACGAGCCAGATTTTCCTTTCTTGGTGGTGATTAAAATCACACCATTGGCCCCACGGGCACCATAAATGGCAGTAGCCGAAGCATCTTTTAGAACATCAATAGAGGCTATATCCTCTGGATTTAAAAAAGTTAATGGATTTAATGCCCCACCAATCGAGCTATTATCCAAGGCCAGTCCGTCGATAACAAACAAAGGAGTTGACCCAGTCCGAACTCCCCCAGGGCCACGAACTTGGATATTCAAGGCAGCTCCAGGCTCTCCGCTGGAGGCAGTAATGTGAACCCCAGCAGCTTTCCCTTGAAGAAGTTGCTCAGGGGAGTTGATGATACCTCTATTGAAATCAGTGCTTTTAATCGATTTGGCAGCGCCAGTGACATCCTTAGAAGCTGTGCTTCCGTACCCCACCACAATAAGCTCTTTTAACTCGTTGGCGGAGGGTAGCATGACGACTTCCCAAGGTGACTTAGTCTGTACTTGACGCTCCTGACGGGTGTACCCAATGAAATCAAAGACCAAACGAGCTTGGGCATTGGGTACCGATAGTTGAAAAGTACCATCTGCCGAAGTTACAGTACCTTGTGTCGTACCTAATAAAGTGACTGAACACCCGGGGAGTACCTCGGATGTCTCACCGTCCCGCACGACCCCTTTGACAACCAGTTGGGCATGAGCTACCGAGAAATTCAGCAAACAGCCCCAAATCAAAAGTGTGTATATTTTTCGCATATTAAAAAAATTTCTTCAAAAGTAGAGATTCGGTAAGGCGACCGGGATTCATTCAGATTGAATTGATAATTATTTAAAGTACAGTGATTTATCCTTCCCAATTCTTTACGATCAATTTTCCTAACCATAACATGTAGATTATATAGTGTAAAATTGACGCTATTCATTGATCTCTAGCAAATGAGCAAATCTATCTCTAGCAATTGACCAAGGTTTTCACCGATTACTTCTTTCCACCTAGTTTAATTTTGTTACTTTACCCATAAATAATCTGATTTTTCTAAGAAAATTCGACATCATGTCTACTTCCTCAACTTACCATGACTTTTATCGGCAGAGCCTCGATCACCCCATCGAATTTTGGGAGGAGCAAATGCGTCATCTGCCTTGGTTTCAGTTACCCACGACCATTTTATCTCAAGATGACCACGCCATGGATCGTTGGTTTTCGGATGGTCAAATGAATACTTGTTTTATGGCCGTGGATCACCACGTGCTCATGGGGCGCGGAGAACAAGTCGCCATTCATTATGTATCTCCAGTGACTCAACAAGAGTTTTCCATTACCTACCTTGAATTGAAAGACCAGGTGGAACGGTTGGCGGGTGGATTGGTGGCTTTGGGACTGCAAAAAGGAGATACTGCAATTCTGTATATGCCCATGATTCCTGAGGCTGTCGTGGCAATGTTAGCCTGTGCTCGATTGGGAGTGATTCATTCTGTGGTTTTTGGGGGCTTTGCACCTCATGAACTCGCCCTGAGAATTGAGGATGCTGCTCCTAAGGTCATTTTTACAGCTTCGTGTGGAATTGAGGTTGAAAAAATTATTTCGTACATTCCCTTGGTGGAAGAAGCTCTTGATCAAGTTACCCATTCGATCGATCACCTAATTGTGGTACCACGACCGGAAGTACCCATCGGCGACCCTTCCTCTTACCTCCTGTGGGATCAGGTAGCCTTGATGGGTACACCAGCTCCGTGCGTTCCCGTTTTAGCCACCGACCCCTTGTATATTCTATATACGTCCGGCACCACAGGCAAACCCAAGGGGATTATTCGCGACCAAGGCGGACATGCCGTCGCCTTGCATTTCTCGATGCGAGCTATTTACAATCAACAACCTGGGGATGTGTTTTGGGCGGCGTCCGATATTGGCTGGGTGGTAGGACATTCGTATATTGTGTACGGTCCGCTGATCTTGGGTGGAACCACCCTTCTCTACGAGGGAAAGCCTGTCCGGACACCCGATGCAGGGATGTTTTGGCGAGTGGTTTCCAAATACCGTGTAAAAACATTATTTGCCGCGCCCACTGCTTTTCGGGCCATACGAAAAGAGGATCCAACGGGTTCTTGGCTACAGGAGTTTGATCTCAGCTCACTTGAGTCCATTTTTGTCGCTGGGGAGCGATGCGACCCCGACACCCTTACTTGGTTGCAACAAGTTACCCATAAGCCTATATACGACCACTGGTGGCAAACCGAATCGGGTTGGGGTATGGTAGGAAACATGACTGGGATAGAGCCCTTGCCTGTCAAACCAGGCTCTGCTACCAAACCCATCTGTGGATACGATCTTAGGATCTTAAATGAGGCCGGCGAAGAGGTAGTCGATCCAAGTGAAGGGTATGTCTGTATTAAACGACCTCTTCCTCCCGGATGTTTGCCTAGTTTATGGAATGACCATGATCGATTTGTCTCTTCCTATTTATCCACCTTTCCAGGGTATTATTTAACTGGTGACGGTGGATACCGAGATGAAGATGGATATGTTTTTATTATGGGTCGCGTCGATGATGTCATCAATGTGGCTGGGCATCGGCTGTCAACCGGTGCTATGGAAGAAATTATGGCTACGCATCCCTCCGTGGCTGAATGCGCCGTCATTGGGATTCACGACGAACTAAAAGGACAGGTGCCGATTGGATTTGTTGTCCTGAAAAATGGATTTGAACACACCATCGATCCTATCCATGACCCCATTCGGCAACTAATTCGGGAACAAATTGGTGCCGTTGCTTCCTATCAAAAAACCTATGTGCTTTCTAAACTTCCCAAAACAAGATCCGGAAAGATTTTACGAAAAACTATGCGCCAACTTTGGGATCGCCAGACCTTTCAAATTCCCTCTACCATAGAAGATCCCATTGTCTTGGAGGAACTTAAACTCCTTCGAGATTCTGTAGTTTAATTAAAAATTGATGGTATATTTGAGTGATCGATTGGTAAAAATCAAAGATTTTGCTAACTTTCACTCAAATTTCCAATCCATGAGGTCTCTAGCCGTCTTGTTTGTTTTGGCTGGTTTCGGTTTATTTCTAACCGGAGAGACTTGGCTTTGGTCCAAAAAAATGGCTGATTCAGAGGAGATTGTTTCCATTGACTACGTCATTTCAGGTGATAGTTTACGAGTGAAGGTACCTATCTCAATCCCCTATTTGCAGGATTCATTTGAGTCCCAATCCAAAGAAAAAATAGTCGTTGTTGAGGATGCCTATTTTCTAATCACTCGAACCTACTTTTCTGGCGATACTTTGCATACCGTCGGGCATCGCATTCAACCTGACCGTCAGGCGATGTTTTCAATACTAGGTAAACTAATTCAATTACAACAAGATACCGAACCCAGCCCTGTAGATAAAGCGTTGGATCTTTTCAAACAGCTCGCCAAATTTTATTTTAATTCCACCTTCCATTGGATTCAATGGTTTTGGCTAGACTGGGTCCCTACTTGGGTTCCTTTTTTCTCTTTTTATTGGGAGGCACTTCCCCTTTCCGTTCCAAGCCCCCCGCCCTGTCAAGTATCCTAATCTCAACTCGATTATTGATTACTTTGACAATTTAATTTCATGAAGAAACTCTTTATTATCTTCCTCACTTGCTGTTGGGCAGGTTGGGGAAATCCGGTATGGGCTCAGTTGCCCACCGATGCCCTTTATATGCCGAAAGGTTCGGCGTGCTTGGCTCTGCAATTAGGTCAAACTTCTTGGTCAGACTATTGGGAGGACCAACTGAAACGGAACAATCAAAATATAGGAACCCACCATACCCGAATGATCATGCCTATGGTGGCGGTCGGAATAACGGAACGTGTCAATCTCTTGGTGGGCGTTCCATACCTGCAAACATCCACTACCCAAGGTAATCTACTAGGTGAACGTGGCTTTCAAGATGTTTCCCTTTGGATTAAAGGAAAGGTTTGGGAAAACACTTCTAGATCGCTACATATTATTGGAGGGGTCTCCACACCCTCTCATGGTTATTCCACAGACTTGCAGCCAATGGCTCTTGGCTTAGGAGCGCGGTCGGCCTCTGTACGGATTCTAGGCAACCAAAAAATCGGATCACACGGATATCTGACGGTATCCACTTCGTATCAAATGATGGGGAACGGTCGTTTGGATCGAGATGCACATCTATGGGGAAGTCAGTTAGTTTATTCTGACGTGGTGAATGTACCGGATACGTGGGATGTTCAACTTAGAGTCGGACGATTCCACAAGAGCCTTCAAATGGAGGTGGCCATGGAGTCGTATGCCTGCCTGCAAGGAGATGGTATTCGACGCAATGACATGCCGGCTATTACCAATGATCGCCATCAATCCTCCGTAGTCGGCTACTTGAAGTATCAACCCAAAAATTTGGGAGGAACTGTTCGCTTTCAGCAGGTTTTGGCTGGGAAAAATGTAGGTCTAGCTCAAAGCATCCAAGTAGGCTTGTTGTATCAGTTAAATCCGAAGACAAAATGAAATCCATTCACTATACTTTCTTGCTAGGGCTCTCCTTTGCTCTACTTTTTTCATGCGCACCTCAAGAAGAGGCAGAAGGCCCCTTGTCTAATGGTCCTGCAGCAGTTAAAAAGCCATTTTTATTGGTGCAATCCCCCGACCTAACGGTTCCGACCGAAGCCCAACGTCGAGGAGAATTGGTTCAAATTCAGGTTTTTCAATCCAAGGCGAGCTCCCAAGAGCGTCAAGACCTACAACGCTGGAGCAGGGGAGCAGTGGTAGGTTGGAACGAAATCGCCCGGGAATTAGCCGCTCGATATATCCTCCCACCCGCTGTCAATTCCGAAGGAGTGTATCCAGTACCGGATCCTCAAAATCCTTTGGCAGATCCCCGTTTTCCGTTTGCTACACCTCCGTATGTTTCACGGGCATTGGCGTATTTATCTGTGGCCCAATATGATGGTTTAATTCAAACGGAGGCTTGGAAAGAAAAAGAAAAGCGGCCTAGTGCGGCTCAACTTTCAGATCGTATTCAGTCCTGGTTACCAAACGACCAAGTGTCAGCTTTCCCCTGTAGCGAAGCCACCGTGGCTGCGGCATCGTTTCAGATACTTCGCGTGATGTTTCCGGGCGAAATTAAGTTTCTTCTGGAGCAATTCAGAAGTCATGAAAAAGCACTCTTGATATCGGGTAAAATCGTCCCAAGTGACTGGGCGGGGGGGCAAAAAATAGGCGAGGCCGCCGCCGCTAAAGCCTTGGAGCGAGCTTCCTCAGATGGCATGGGGCAAGCGAACAACCAGACGGTTTTCGCCGGACAAAAAGAGGGGGCTACTCGACTCGGCATGAAAGATCTTTGGGTAAGTCAAGAATTACCCGCACGCCCTCCCATGTTGCCCAATTTTGGAGCAGTAAAAACATGGCATTTTTCGAAAGAACAAATGATTTCTATGCGCCCTGCTCGGCCGCATGTAGTAGGGAGCCCCGAGTTTGAAAAAGAATTGGACGAGTTACGTCAAGTTCAACGAAATCAAACTCGAGAACAACAACGAATTGCCAATTTTTGGGCGGACGGCCCAGGATCTTACACCCCTCCTGGTCATTGGCATCGGTTAGCAACGGAAACCACGTTAAAATATGGTTGCGATGAGCTAACCACTGCCGAGGTGCTGGCTTATGTCGGAACGACTTTGATGGATGCAGGTATTGCCTGTTGGGATGTGAAATATTTGTATTGTAGTCCTAGACCCCAGCAATTTGGTATCAAAACCTCCGTAGGAGTACCCAACTTCCCTGCCTATACCTCAGGTCATTCTACTTTCTCGGGAGCTGCTGCTCACGTTTTGGGTCATTTTTTCCCCAATGAAAAAAGTAAGTTTGAAGCCAAGGCGCAAGAGGCTTCCGTCTCACGAATTTATGGTTTGATTCACTTTCGTATTGATTGCGAGGTAGGTCTTACTCATGGCAAAGAAATCGGACAAAGAGCTATCAATAGACGGGCGAGTTAATTGCATTCTAAATGAAAAAGTCTCTCTTTTTCAAACTCTGGATGGTATGTTTTGGTTTTTTTTCCCAAGTTCATACCCTCCAGAGTCAAGATAGCTTAGTTCGGGTTCTTGATACCGTGATCGTTTCAAGTTATAATCTCAAGCAAAAACCTTTTTGGGATTTTGAAAAATTAAACACACGGAAGTTTGTAGGAATCAAAACACAAATCTGGTCTCCACATGATTTAACATACTCGCCTGCGGATAAGCGAGGAAGAACCGTTTTTGCTCAAGTTCCTGGTGTTTTTGTGTACGATATGGACGGTACAGGCAACCAACTCAATGTTTCGATGCGTGGACTTGACGCACACCGTGGCTGGGAATTAAATCAGCAAATGGATTTGGTGCCGATACAATCAGATATTTTTGGGTATCCTGCTTCCCATTTTTCGGTTCCGCTGGAGCGAGTCGAGAAAATAGAATGGTCACGCGGGACAGGCGCTTTATCTTATGGCCCACAATGGGGAGGTCGATTGCACTTCATTAGTAAGGCCCCTGATTCTACTCGAAAAATTAAGTATGAGCATGTGTCGGGAGTCGGTGCATTTCAACATCGACATACCTACCAGGCTGTTCATGGAAGAATAAATAAGTTTCGTTATTTTGTCTATGGTCTAGCGCGTAGCCGTCAAGGGTTCCGGGATATTGAAAATACATCCGCTTGGGGGAGTGGAGTAATGGTTCAATACCTTCCCAGTGAAAATAATAAAATTGAGTTCGACTGGAAACTGTCTAGCTATGAGCACCGGCTTGCTGGTCCGCTTACAGATGAACAATTTCATGAAAATCCAAGGCAAGCTACACGAACCCGAAATTATTACAGCCCCACCATTCATATTCCTTCTCTCAAGTGGATTGGCAAATGGAAAGCATGGAGCTATGAAATGTCCCATTCCTGGATCCTCGGGAATCGAAGTAGTGTCTTGTTCGATCGGCCGGCGAACATTCCTGATGTACCTCATCAAGGTAAATGGCCGAGCCGTATGGTCGATTTGGATGTATACCGTTCGATGACCCATGATATTCGGATATCGCGACATGTACAATCTATAGGCGATATTACCTGGGGGATAACCCTCCACCACAATCGTCTCAGCCGAAAACAACAGGGAATAAGCACCGAAACATTTGGCTACCATCTTTCAAATTTAGGTTGGGCCCGTGACCTGACGTTTCATAGCCAGCAAATAGGAAGTTTTATTCAATGGAACACGCGTCTTAGTGACCGTTTGCAGGTTCAGGCAGAGGCTCGAAAGGATCAAGGTTTTTCGGATTTATCAGGTGTCATTCAAACTTTTAACTCGTCGGAATTACCTTTTCAACTTTTACGGAGGTATTTCCTTTTGGGTGGTCACTTTCAGTATCAATTACCTCAAGGCACAGTTTATGGAGGATGGGCTCAGGCGTATCGACCTGTATTATTAAAAGATTTAATTCCGACCTCAAGTTTCGATGAAATAGATCCTACTATTCAAGACAGTAAAGGGTACAATTCGGAACTTGGCTTTCGAGGGGAAAGATCGTTATGGCAATGGGATATTTCTGGATTTGCCCTCCAATACAATCGTCGGGTAGGAATGATCATCCAAAAAGATCGCTTTCTTCGAACCAACACGGGTGATTCGTTTCATTTTGGGCTAGAATGGTTAATCAAAAAAACGAATGTATGGAATCAATGGAAATGGGATGTGTTTTTTTCTGGAGCCTACATGAATGCTACTTATACCCAAGGATTTTCACGAGACGGGCAATCAATTCAAGGTAATCGAGTAGAAAGTGCACCCACCTGGATCTTACGACAGGGTCTAACTTTACACAAGAAATCATTTACATTGTTTACATCAACCCATTATACTTCAGGTACTTTTGCTGATGCGTTGAATACAACCCAGGCCAATGCATCGGGTACGATCGGTTGGGTGCCAGGCTATTTTTTAGTCGATATGGGCTTTAGGCTACACCTGCCAAAATTAGGTGAATGGAGCTTGCAGCTGGATAATCTCACGAATAAAATGTATTTCACTAAAAGGCCAACTTTTTATCCCGGTCCTGGTATTTGGCCTTCCGATGGCCGAAGTTGGAGTTTAGTTTGGAGAGGTACTTGGTGATTTTTATGTAAAAATTAGGTCTTTAAACCGTTAGTTCCCTTCTTAAAGTCACAAGCTTTAAAACCTACTTGAAATATTGGCAACTCAATCCAACCAGAAAATAGTCTGGATGGATTGAGTACCAAAATCGGTCTCCCAATCGTTATTTCTCCGTATTGCTTTCTTGTTGGAGATTATTCCATGTTTGCTTTTTCGGACTAACCGCTAAAAGGGACGGAGGTATCTTGTATTTTCCAATTTGGCAAGATATTTGTCTTTTGGGATTAAAAACGCTAGACTATATGAAGTATTGGAATTGGTTTCTGAGAATGGTTGTTTTCATCCCTTTTTTGCAAAGTTGTCAACCTACCATTGACGAACCAGCCCCTCTTCCCGAGACTGTCAATGCGGTGGATTCCGTTTCCACCGATGTGATTACACAGTGGGTAGACGTTCAAAATCAGCTTTTTTTGCAAACCCCCTCGTTTGATGCGCCCATCGAAGCACGTGTAATCGCTTACACCTACCTTGCCTTGTATGAGGCCATGGTACCTGCCTTGCCAGGCTTTCAATCGCTCTCTTCTCAATTGAATGGGATGCCAACGATGCCTGCACCCGACATGCGACTACGGTATCATTGGCCAACAGTAGCCAATGTCGCCCAATATACCATCCTAGCAGAATTATTTGTTCCGGTCAATACATCCACCAAAACGCCTTTAGATTCCTTGAGACGTACCTTCGAGCAAAAATTCAACCAGCAAATTCCACAGGATGTTTTGGAAAGGTCTATCCGACATGGAGCAGCCGTCGGAAGTGCCATTTGGCAATATGCGAGGCAAGATGGTGGGGGATCCGCTTGGTCAAATCGTTTCCCATCGTCTTTTTTACCTTCGGTCGGACAAGCCTTTTGGCGATCTACTACCAACCAACCCCTCGCTTTATTACCTCAATGGCGGGAGGTCCGTACATTCCTAGGATCCAATTCGAATGTCAACATCTCAAACCCGCCTTCTTTCTCTTCTCGGAATGATTCTCCATTTTTTGCTGAGGCCAAACAAGTATATGATCGCACCCGCTCATTGTCGACGGCTCAACAACAAAACATGGCTCGATGGGCCGAAGGTCATGGAACATTAGGTCACCCATTGGCTATGGTTCGTAGTTTCACCCACCTTGCCAAAGAACGAAATCTGAAAACCTCGCAACTGATCGTGGGTTTAGCCCGGCTTGGTCTTGCAGGTCACGATGCATATGTGCAAAGTTGGAAAGGGAAATTTCTTCATCAACGCGTTCGTCCACAATCCTACCTAAACGAAACGCTGGATCCCTCATGGAAAGCATTAGTGTCTGATAACAATACACCCGAATTTGGTTCTTCTTGGATGACCTACCTGGGGGCGTGGTCTGAGGTAGTCAAAGCTTCTTTCGGTACCACCGGAACGGTTCATTTATCAAATTCCATTCAATATACTGACTTATCTTCCTTATTGACAGATGCTTCCAATGCCCAATGGGAAACAGGACTGCATTTCCCCTCAACTCTCCCGGCTAGTCTGGCACAAGGCAGTTCCATAGGTAAAAATTGCGTAGGCCTTACTTTCCGGAAGCCTTAAGAAAATCAATCAAAATTCGCCGAATATCCTCAGTGGGTTGTCCGGGAGTTGGTCTTTGAATAGATCGAATGCCCGGATGATTTTCTACCAAAAAGCGCATATTCGTTTCTTGCCCTGTCAATAAAAACGACGGTAGTACCACTTCATAGTCGTGTTGTTCGATTATTTTGGTTGGATCCATCGATTGATGTCGGGCATACCCATGTAAAAAACCACCATTCCCTCGATTCTGTTGGCCAGCCTCAACAATCTGTTTCAATAAACTTCCTGTCATACGAACCTGTACCACCGAACCACCAAAGGGCAAAATCCGGACAACGTCCCACTGGGTGATGGGGCCTATGATTTGGTCATCAATTCGAATGGAGCCTCCATTCAATAAAACCCAATCTGCGGTTGGATGACTAGCGGCCATGGCTTGCACGATCAAGTCGGTGAGCGAAGTTGAAAACTGACGAACACTACTTTCTCGCCCATCCAAGTATTTTTGGGCGTTATACACCACTTCTTTGGCATTAATTCCCGACTGAGCCAAGCTATTTTCAGCTCGAGCTTCCCATTGTTGTACCAATTGTTGCGTTAGGGTATCAACGCCAATTGTTGAATCAATTGGGATCAATGTGGATCTCCATCCCATTTTTTGCTCATTCCCATGGGGAATCAGATCATGAACCCAAACCGTCTTGGCATTGGCATCAGCTTTAGCCAATGTTCGAGTATCCAATTTTTCGATCATGTGCTCATGGTCGTGTCCACCCATCCACAAAGAAACATCAGGAAATTCTTCCATAAGTTTTCGATCATCCGCTACATTCAAATGGGTAAGTCCAACCAAAATATGACAATTTTTCTTGAGGTCGGGTAAAACTCGATGTATGGCTTGGCGGACGTCCTCATACCGGACCCACGGTTTCTGATTCGAGTTCAACGTAACCGCAAAAAATCCAATCTTAAGCGTGTCGACCTGATACACCCATGTCTCTGGAATATTCAGCCCATTTTGTTGGAATGGCCGAGTAGATTGTGCCGTAACCTCTTTGACATTGGTGCTCATCCAGCGAAATTTGGCTTCATTGATTCGGTTTTGTAGGGCCGACATGGGAATATCAAATTCATGATTTCCAAAAATAACCCAGTCAATCCCCACTTGATTCATCACCTCCACCATGTGCCGGCCCTGAACCCGTTCATTGCCAACTTTGAGTGTGCCTATAACCGAGGGACTTACAAAATCACCTACTAAAAAAGTAAGTACTGGGCTTCCGATTTGTTGCAGCGATTGACGGACCTTGGCCACACGCGCCATTCCCCCAACCTGACCATTCTCAAGCGGAGAGATTTCATACACATCATTTAGGTGTAATAAACGAACGATGGGCTTTTGTCCATAGACTGTTACAGAAGCTAGCCAAATCGTCAATCCGATCCAAAATCCAATTACTTGGCAGCGGCGTGATAATATAAAGTGGAACATCGAGTAGGATGAATTAATTCGTGAGCATATTCATACATTTTGGAAGAAGATACCTGTTGAATTTTGGATGATTCTTCTTGGCAATACGCTGGATCGCCTGCATTGGCCGCAAAGGCTAAATTCATAGCCCGATTCAACAATTCCACCTCACTATACACCAAACTGGTTTCGGCTTGAACTTTCACCTTTTCAACCTCTTGCTCCGAGACCCCTCCAGCCAAAATTCCCTCCAATGTCCTTTCAATTTCTTCATCTGCTTGAGTTAATGAAATTCCTGGATTTACATGACCCGATATGACCCATAAGCCTGGATCCAACGAACCTGTGGTGTAAACAGACAACGAATGGAATATTTCTTTCTCCTTGACCAGTTTTTGATGAAAAGGAGAGGATTTTCCGCGCCCAATCAAATCACCCAAAAGATCTAACTCCAAGTAACCGGGCTCATATCGACCGGGCATATGGTACATCTTCATGATTTGGGACATTGGGACATTTGACTCCGTTTCCAACCGCCGAGCGCTAGTTTGAATCGGCTCCTTAGGTAAATTCCTAGGTTGTATGGATCGGCTGGGAATATCCCCAAACCATTTATTGGATAAACCTTTGACTTGGTCTAATGATACCGGTCCGGCTACGACCAATACGGCGTTGTTGGGTGCATAATGGCCATAAAAAAAAGACTTTACATCGTCTAAAGTGGCGTGTTCTATATGAGCAATTTCCCTCCCGATGGTCGCCCACTGGTAAGGATGAACCTGATAGGCCAATGGACGCGCTTTTAACCATACATCCCCATAAGGTTGATTCAGATAACGCTGCTTAAATTCCTCTATCACCACCTTCTGTTGAACCTCCAATATTTGGGGGTCGAAGGATAAACCTAGCATGCGGTCCGATTCTAGCCAAAAAGCGGTCTCTAAATTGTCAGCCGGGAGTGTAATGTAGTAATTGGTTATGTCGGGGGAAGTAAATGCATTGTTCTCAGCACCAATTCGCTGTAGTGGTTCGTCGTATGAAGGTATATTCATCGATCCACCAAACATCAAGTGTTCAAACAAATGAGCAAAACCTGTTTTGTTTGGATCCTCATCCCGCGATCCCACATTGTAGCAAAGATTGAATGCCGCCATGGGCGTTTGATAATCGGAATGAACAAAAACCTGCAAGCCATTGGCTAATTGAAAAGATTCAAAGTGAATCATGCGACACAAAAGTGGATTATGAGCGGTATATAACGCAGAAAACGATCTCGCTTTCCATCAGGTTCGAAATTACAGAAAAAATGGCAGGGGACGTAAAATTTGATCCAATTATACTACCCTCTTACTTTATTTATGATTGTATTAAATATAATTTATGTATCCGACTGGAAGCATTTAATGAAGTAATCCGTATCTCAGGAAAACAATAAATTAATGATTCAAATGAAAAATCCAATCATACGCATTTTTAGTCTTTTGTTGATTTCTTTCTCGTCTTGGGCACAGTCTAGTCAAACCTTATGGAATGGAGATTTTAAGTCACTTGGTTTTTTTATCTCGCCATCTGCGCAAGTCAGTAGTATAGATGGAGCTCCGGCTGTAATGGTCAACGGGCGGGTAGGCGTATCGCTATCACCCAAATTTGCCATGGGAGGCTTTTTTCAAGGTTCGGTGGGTGAGATTTATCCGACCAGTGAAAGCACCCGACTCAATTATTTGGATTACCGAAGCGGAGGCGCATTTGTCGAGTTTACTCCGTGGTCTTCCAAGTTGGTTCATTTAACCTTCCCGATTTTACTTGGTGTCGGTGAACTAGATATGGACAATGAATGGGGACAGGCCGGATTTGGGGAGGTAAACGTCGTCCATGTGGAGCCTCAGGTTCAACTTCAACTTAATGTGCATCGGTATGTTAAAGCATTTGGTGGGGTAGGGTATCGTTGGGTAAATTCCCATACGTTCCGAAATATGACCGAACAAGAAGTCCGTGGATTAACGGGTCAAGTCGGAGTAAAGCTGGGTCTCTTCCGATAGTTGATTCCAATCCATCTGGTCTTTCCTGATTTCAGGGAAGACCAGATGGATTGGAATGGTCAATTACGAAAAACATACCGAAATCCAACCGCCGGTAACACGCCCCCTTTTCGTTCTGATCTTGGGGAGGGAAATAACCCGGATGCATGCCGGAAATTAGCCATCTCAAACGAAAGTTTCCAGTGAGGTCGGACTTCCCACCGAATTCCATACGAATACTTCAAGTGCCAGTGACTCGCTTCTTCCAAGGATGTTTGAGCTCGTGACCACATCGGAGATAACGATACAAAAGGGTCCAGTTTTTTATTACCCGCCGGGTGATAGCTGACCTGTGGACCCACCGCCCATTCCGTCTGGCTCTCTGCCTTCGCCGAAACCCAAAGGCTCTGAAGACCGATCCCCAGTTTTTGATCAGCCCAACCCGGACGGATTTCCAAGCTGACCTGGCTCAACTGGAATCTTTTATCCAACTGTCTCAAATTAGAACCAAAGTAGCCTAGACCTGTTTCTACTCGTGATGAAGATTGACTCCACCCCACCAATGGAAAAAGAACAACTATCAAAAAAACACTTTTAATCATATAATAAAGTATTAATTTTAAATTTAATCAAATATAAATGAAATGCCAACGATTGTATTAATTTTTCCACTTAGGAAGCTAGCGTCCTAGGTGTGCGAGAATTACCGCGAGAATGTAGGTGTTGATAGTTGGTGTGCATGATATCCGTATCTTTGCTAAAAAACTGGCAATTCATGAAGATCAAAATTGGACACGGGTACGATGTACATCAATTAGCTCCCGGATATTTGCTTTCGTTGGGTGGAGTGGTCATTCCGCATGAGGTGGGTTCGGTAGGACATTCCGACGCCGACGTCTTGCTTCACGCCATTTGCGATGCGTTGTTAGGAGCTTTGGCTCTCGGAGATATTGGTCGGCATTTTAAAAATACCGATCCGCAATGGAAAGGAATCGACAGTAAAATTCTACTTCAAAAGGTGGTTGAAATGATTCATGAAGCCGGCTACGTAGTCGGAAATATAGATTCAACCCTAATACTGGAAGCACCCAAAATCGGACCTTATTTGCTGGATATGCGAACTGCCATCGCCCAAATTTTACAGGTAGACCTCGATTGTGTCTCCATCAAAGCCACCACCTCCGAAACCATGGGTTTTGTGGGACGAAAAGAAGGCCTAGAAGCTCACGCCGTTTGTATCCTTTTTCCCATGTAATCTTTTAAGTGTCATTTGTACAATTAAAAAAGTTTTTGGTTATTTGCTGTACATTCAACATTCCCATTAGATGATTTTACTTGGACTCGACATTGGTACTTCCTCCATCAAGGCCTCGGCGGTAGATGCGCAAACCCGACAAACGATTGCCTCGGTACAATACCCAGATAAAGAAGTGGCGATTGATGCCCCTCAAAAGGGATGGGCGGAGCAATCCCCCGAACAATGGTGGCAACACGCCGCGGAAGCCATCAAACGTCTAGTGGCACTTGGGCTTTTTTCGGGCCAAGATGTTGTTTCCATTGGAATTAGCTATCAAATGCATGGCTTGGTGATGGTGGACCAAGAGGGGCAGGTGATTCGACCGGCCATTATTTGGTGTGATAGCCGTGCGGCTTCGATAGGAGAGGAGGCTTTTTTAGCGATGGGGCCAACGGCTTCGTTGACAACCTTGTTGAATTCTCCCGGAAACTTCACGGCTGCCAAGTTAGCTTGGGTAAAGAAAAATCAGCCCGAACTCTATGATCGAATTCATCAGATTATGTTACCGGGTGATTTCATTGGTTTGCGGTTAACAGGCCAAGCTACCACCACGCCCGCAGCTTTATCAGAAGGTATATTTTGGGATTTTCAGAAAGAACAAGTTTCAGAGATGCTGATGAAACATTTTGGTTTTTCTGGTGATATCATTCCACCTATACAACCCGTTTTCTCAGATCATGGGCGAGTGCTTCCAGAAGTAGCTCAAAGTCTTGGAATTGCGGCTGGCATTCCCGTTGCCTACAAAGCGGGGGATCAGCCAAATAATGCTTTGTCCTTGAATGTCTTGGAGCCTGGTGAAATTGCGGCCACAGCTGGAACTTCGGGAGTGATTTATGCGGTGAGCGATCAAATTGCGTTTGATCCGGCTTCTCGAATCAATTCCTTTGCCCATGTGAATCACCACAACCAAACCCGAATCGGAATTTTGCTCTGTATCAATGGGACTGGAATTCTCAATCGTTGGGTACGTGACCAATGGGCGCCCAATGCCACGTATCAGGAAATCAATCAACGAGCAACCGCCATTCCAGCTGGATCCGACGGTGTATTGGTTTTGCCTTTTGGAAATGGTATTGAGCGCGTTTTAGAAAACCGATTGACCGGTGTTCAATTTTCTGGCTTAGATCTCAATCGGCATACATCAGATCATATTTTTCGGGCAGTACAAGAGGGAATAGCCTGTTCTTTTCGTTACGGTTTTGATATCATGAAAGCCCAAGGTGTTTCGCCAAAAGTAATTCGTGCCGGAAAGGCTAATTTGTTTTTGAGCGACGTATTCACAACCTCATTGGTGAACCTAACCCAAACGCCTGTCGAATTGTATGATACAGATGGGTCCAAAGGGGCGGCTTTGGCCGGTGGATTTGGGGCAGGTCATTTTTCTTCTCTCCCGGAGGCCATGGCAGGCCTTACTCATCTTCGAACCATTGAACCTTCCGGTAACTTGGAGGAAACGTACCAAGCTTGGGGTAAGGTTTTGAGAAAAGCCCTGAGTTAAAACTACTTTTCTTCAAAAATCAAGAATACACAAAAAAAGCCTGACCGTTGGGGTTAGGCTTTTTTTGGGCAGAACAATGAATACCAAGTCTAGTAACCTCCTGATTTAGGAATTCGAAATCTTTAGTTTTTGCCCTACTTTAAGGGTATTATCATTTAGGTTATTCAAACGCTTTAATTGATCGATTGTGAGGCCGTCGTAGCGTTGTGAGATATTCCATAAGGTATCTCCCGGCTGAACTGTGTGGAAGGAAGGGGTACGATCCACCTCTTTAACTTCTTCTTTCTTCGCTAGAACAGGTTTGGCCTCTTTTACCGGAACATTGACCTTCTTCTGCTGTTTGATGGTCAAGTATTCTCCAACAAGGATTTTGGAGGAGGACATCCGATTCCATTTTTTGATATCACTGACGGATACATTGTATCGGTCGGCAATTTTATTCAAAACTTCACCTCGTTTTACTTTATGACGGACGTTGACGGTCCGAATTTCCGTTTCGGTTTCAGCAGGAATGTCCGTTTGGGCAACCAAAACACCGGCTTCGGGTTCTAACGAAGCTGGAACAAACGGAGCTTTGCCCGCGGAATCAAAAAGAGAAACACTGTTTTGAACAACAAAATCAAAGTGCTCCGCTGGAATTTCAAGAGCAAAGTCACAGGTGGTAGATGGCAACTGTGTCTTTTTTATATGAGGATTTAAAAAAGAAATTTGGTCTTTCGAAATGCCGGTGAGGTCTGCAAAAACGTTCAAATCAAAGTATCCATCAATCTGAACCTTTTTGGTGGGGGTGGGACAAAGAAGTTTTTCAGGAAAAATACCATGCTGATCTGCAAAATTCATCATGTAAGCGATGGCGATAAATTGCGGGACATAGGCACGGGTATCTTTGGGGATATACTGGTGGATTTCCCAATAATTGGTGTTGTTGGCTCGTTTAATTGCCCGCCGAACGGTTCCAGGGCCTGAATTATAGGCTGCTAGGGCGAGATCCCAGTCACCAAACATGCGGTAGAGGGTCCGAAGATATCGACAAGCTGCATCTGTCGACTTTTCAATGTGCATGCGTTCATCGATGTGCTCATTGATTTCCAGGCCTTGTTCACGGCCTGTAACCGTCATGAATTGCCAAAGACCTACCGCTTTTGCGCGTGAAACCGCTTTTGGATTTAAACCCGATTCAATGAGCGCTAAATATTTTAACTCATCGGGCATGTTGTATTGAGCCAGGTATTTTTCGAAAATAGGGAAATAATATTCTTTCTTTTCCAGCATCGCTTTGGTGAAACTAGGACGGCGGAACATAAAGAAATCGATGTGATTCTGAACATTGTCGTTGTACGTCATGGGCATAATATTTTCCAACGACTTTAAACGACTTTGTATCGTGGCAGTGTCTACCGCCACAATGGTGTAAGCACGGCCATCTCGTTCATCTTGTGCGGGTACAATCCGGGGACCGCTTGGGTTGGCCGTCGAAATTTCTTGGGCGACCATGGTCTCTTGTGAACTGGTTTGTTGGGCTAGGGAGGTAAAACCCAACATAGAAAGGAAAACAGAGTAAGGTATATGACGGAGATGATGCATTGTAAACTTCCTAATAATGGGGGTGGTAATAAGGCCAATTGTTCAAAAATAAAATAATCCACTCATTTTTCAAATAAAACGAGAGGATTATTCCATGAATAGCCTAGATAACGAATGATGTTTTGGATCTATTGTGGAGCGACTGGCTCAATTGATGACTCATTGTCAATAAAAGGGTTTCTTCAAACGCATTGACCATGAGTTGACACCCCAAGGGTAGACCTTCGGTTGTTTTCCCCATCGGAAAGGACAACGCGGGGAAACCCACCACATTGGCCTGAACGGTAAATATATCTTCTAGATACGCTTGAATAGGGTCGGTGGGTTTTTCGCCAATCGGAAATGCCGGAGTTGGTGTAGTTGGGGTGAGGATGCCATCGTAGTCGGATAATAACCGAGCGGTATGGTCTTGGATCAACCTTCTGACCTGTTGTGCTTTAGTGTAATATGCATCGTAATAATCTGCGCTTAATACGAATGTTCCCAACATGATTCTTTTTTTAACCTCTTTTCCAAAGCCCTCAGCCCGAGATAATTTATATAATTCTTCCAGTGATTCGGCTTGTTGGGTCCGATGTCCATACCGTATGCCATCGTATCGATTCAAATTGGACGAGGCTTCAGCAGTAGTCAGGATGTAATAGGTAGGTAAAAGGTAGGACAGCAACGGGAAGTCAACGGGCTCAATGGTGTGCCCCTCTTCTCTCCACTGGTCAATGGAACGTTGCATGGTTTCTTTTACCTCTGGTGCAAGACCTGGGGAATCCATGGCTTCTTTGAAATACGCCAGCCGGTAGGTTTTAGGGGTGTCAAGGTATTGAGAATAGGCGGGTACCGATTTATCGGACACGGTGCTATCCAACTCATCAGGCCCGGCAATTACCTCCATTACCTTGGCGATATCCTCCAGGTGGTGGGCAATCGGTCCGATGCAGTCAAACGAAGAACCATACGAAACTAGGCCCCACCGAGAGACTCGACCGTAGGTGGGTTTGAGGCCAATAACTCCACAAAAGGCAGCGGGTTGACGAACGGATCCGCCGGTGTCGGAACCAATCGATACTTGGCACATACCTGCTTGAACGGCCACAGCGGAGGCACCGGAGGAACCGCCAGGTACCCGGGTCGGGTCGGCAGCGTTGCGGGTTGGCCCAAAAGCAGAATTTTCATTGGAGGAGCCCATGGCAAATTCATCGCAGTTTTGCCGACCGATGAGGATGGCATCTGCCTCTAGCAAGCGTTGAACCACCGTAGCAGAAAAAGGAGAAATATATCCATCTAAAATTCGGCTTCCGGCTTGCAATCGATGACCTTCGTAGGCCAAGACGTCTTTAAGTCCGATGACCATTCCAGCTAGGGGGCCTGCTGATCCTGCTTGTATTTTGGCATCAATTTCTTTTGCGCGTGCCAATGCTTCGTCGGAATAAACCTCTAGGAAAACATTTAACGCATCATTTTTTTCTTGAATAGCAAGTAAATGTTTTTCGACCAACGACAAGCAGGTGATTTGTCCGGCATCTAACTGTTTTCGAAGTGAGGAATACGTAGGAAAAGCCATGGAATCAGATGAGAATAAATAAAAAAACAACAGGAGGTTGACGACAACCTTCTGTTGTTAGTTAAAAAATCGTATCGAATACACGTTTTAGTTGTTGTCGCCGTTGGCTGCTTTTTCGATGTTATCTTTTACATCTTTGGTTGCATCCTTAAATTCTTTGATGCCTTTGCCTAAGCCACGAGCGAGTTCAGGTAATTTCTTTGCACCAAAAAACAACAGGATAACAAATACAATTACAAAGATTTCGGTGCCACCTAAATTCCCTAAAAAGAGTAGCGCTGCGAGTGTGCTCATTGTCTCAGTACGTTAATGTTTAAACAAAAGTAGGTAAAAGTTGGGGGAATCAAAAAAAAGAACGTGGGTAAAATCGCGGGAATTCCCGATTTGAGCGATTTAGCGGCCATTTTCTTTTTCCCAAAGTTCAAATCGTTCTATTTCTTCCTGTAATTTTTGATAAACAAAAATGACGAGCGCAATGTCATCGGTAAACCCTACGATAGGCAGAAAGTCAGGAAGCAAGTCAATGGGAAAAACAAAGTAAAGAAACGATGCCAAAAGGATCAATAGACTTTGATTGGAAATATCCCGATATTCCCCTGTGGCATAGGACTTCAACATTCTTCCCAGTGCTACAATTTTTTCTCTAAAAATTGTGACGGCCGCACTGGTTCCCATCGTTTGGGTTTTCCGTAAAGTTTGTTGAAGTAGTTTCAAAATCCCAGGCAAATTTCGGCTTAACCGAGAGGCTCGCCGCATGGACTTTCGAAACAGAACCGACGAAATTACTTGCTCCAATAAGGTTTGTGTGGTGGCTTTGGGAGTAGACATGAACGCGTGAACAGAAAATATTGGTTAATTACTATAGGTTTCCACAAAAATACCTGCATTCCTTCACAAAAGGTTTGATTGTACCGTTTTTGTACAATAATTTTGAGGGTCATGAAGGACATCTCACCCATCAACGTTGGTAGGGGTCTGACATTGCAAAAGTAGTCATTTATTTCTTACTATTATCCAAATCAATTTTCAGATATGAAAGTGACCGTTGTAGGAGCAGGAGCCGTTGGAGCCACCTCGGCTGATAACATCGCCAGAAAACAGATCGCCTCTGAAGTGGTGATTCTTGACATCAAGGAAGGTTTTGCTGAAGGTAAAGCGATGGACCTAATGCAAACCGCTTCAATTGAGGGTTTTGATACCAAAATTATAGGCGTAACAAATGATTACGAGAAAACTGCAAAGTCAGATGTCGTGGTTATTACCTCCGGAATTCCACGCAAACCAGGCATGACGCGGGAGGAATTGATTGGGATCAATGCGGGTATTGTTCGCGGGGTTATGACCCAAGCTTTAGCCGTTTCACCTAAAGCGGTGTTCTTGATTGTATCCAATCCAATGGACACCATGACTTATCTGGCTTACCAAGTGGCACAAGAACTCGGCGTACCCAAAAAACGAATTATCGGTATGGGAGGTGCATTGGATTCTGCTCGTTTCCGGTATCGTTTGGGCGAGGCCATGCAAGTTTCACAAAACGATTTACATGGTATGGTGATCGGTGGACACGGTGATACAACCATGATCCCTCTTACCCGCCTAGCAACTTGGAATGGTATCCCGGTTTCCCGTTTCTTGAGTCAAGAGAAATTAGCTGATGTTACCCAAAAAACCATGGTGGGAGGCGCTACCTTGACGGGCCTTCTTGGCACTTCTGCTTGGTATGCCCCTGGCGCGGCGGTAGGTCAAATCGTGGAGTCAATCCTACGGGATGAAAAGAAAATCATTCCTTCGTCTGTTTATTTGAATGGTGAATACGGACAAAAGGATATCTGCATCGGTGTGCCCGTAGTGATCGGTCGTACAGGTTGGGAAAAAATCATCAACCTCCGTTTGAGCAATGAAGAAAAAGAGCTGTTCGAGAAATCGGCAGAAGCGGTACGTAGTATGAATGCAGCACTAGCAACTGTGTAATTTCAATCCGAATAAACCAAGAAAAAAGGGGCCAACAGGCCCCTTTTTAGTGAACGTTTAGAGGTAGAGTGTGTGATAAACGATTACACGGTAGATGAAAATCGCGTATTCACCGTGGTGCTCTCCATTAAGTAGGGATCCAATGCCATGCATACATTACGAAGAAAAGGTTCTCCCTCTTTCGTGATGATGATAACCCCCTGATCCTCAATTAAAAGACCATCCTCGGCCATTTCACACAATTTGGATTCAATTTTAGCAATTTCTTCGAGATTCCAATCAATATCTTTCCAATTTCCTTTTTGGGTACACATAAGAGATAAAATCAATCGGCGAACCTGTTTTTCTTTTGGTGTGTGGAGGTGCCCTTTGATCCATGGAAAAATTCCAGACTCTACTTTCTGAAGATACGCATCAATGTCTTTTTCGTTTTGAACAAATCCTCCCTGACACTCTCCAATAGCAGATGCACCCAAGCCAATTAAGAAAGGGGCTTGACTGGTTGTGTATCCCATGAAGTTTCGGTGTAGGTAGCCTTCTTGTGCTGCCAGAAGCAAGGGATCTCCGGCCAGTCCAAAATGATCCATGCCGATTTCTTCATAACCTGCCATTAAAAATGTGGATTTCCCCAAATCATATAAATTTCTTTTTTGTTTTCCTTTGGGAAGGTCGCTCTCTTCAAAACCACGTTGGCCCGTTCCTTTTATCCAAGGCACATGAGCATAGGCGTAAAAGGAAAGTCGATCCGGACGAAGCGAAAGCGTTTTCTGAATCGTCCGTAAAACAGATTCAGGGGTTTGAAATGGCAAACCATACACCAGATCGTGGCTAATGGAGGTATATCCGATCGCCCTAGCTTGTTCGGTTACCCATTTTACTTGGTCAAAGGGCTGATGTCGGTGGATGGCTTTTTGTACGACTGGGTCATAATCCTGAACGCCAAAGCTAACCCGACGAAAACCATGTCGATAAAAAACCTCCAAATGCTCGGGCGTGGTGTTCATCGGATGTCCCTCCCAGCCATATTCCTCTGACCCCTCCGAAGCCGAGATGGCTGTTGAAAGAATACCTGTTAGCAATCGATCCAGTTGTTCTGGATGAAAGAAACTAGGTGTGCCACCTCCTAAATGAAATTCTCGGATCAGGGGTGGTGCCCCAAGAAGATCTAAATACTGAGTCCATTCCTTTAGAACCGCATCAATGTAGCGTTCTTCCACGCCGTGATTTTTGGTAATTCGTTTATGGCATGCACAAAAGGTGCAAAGGCTTTCACAGTAAGGCAAATGGATATACAAGGCTATCTCGCCTGACTCCCCCCAGGTTTGTAAAATACGATTTTGATACCCAAGGGTACTAAACTCTTCGGTTCTCCAATGAGGTACGGCTGGATAACTGGTGTATCTTGGGCCTGCCTGGGTATATTTTTGGAAACGCTCCTCCACATTCATAGGGAATACTTCTATATTTGCAACAAAGGTAACTGCCCAAGCAGCGCCTAGAGTATGCGTTTCCTCATAAAATGGTATGATCCAACGATGAAAAAAATTCTGATTCTCAATGGCCCGAATCTCAATCTTTTGGGAAAAAGACAACCCGAAGTCTATGGTTCTTTGTCGTTTGAAGGCTATTTTAAGACGCTGAAAGCTTCTTTTAAAGAGGTCGAGTTACATTATTTTCAGTCCAATCATGAGGGCGCGTTGATCGATAAAATTCATGAAGTGGGTTTTACCTTTGACGGTCTGGTTATCAATGCAGGTGGCCTGACACATACCTCGGTTGCGTTGGCAGATGCGATTGCAGCCGTACCTATGCACGCTGTGGAGGTCCATATCTCCAATATCCATGCCCGAGAATCATTCCGCCACCATTCCTACCTTTCTGCCGTTTGTCGAGGCATGATTTGTGGACTAGGATTAAAAGGCTATGCCTTGGCCGTTGACTACCTTCTGTCAGCTTCTTAATTTCAGCGAATTTTCATCTCGATTCGGCGATTCAGTCGTCGATTGGCCTCCGTCGAATTGGGTACCCGTGGTTGGGACTCCCCCCAACCTTTTGCTTCTAAACGTGTCGAGTCTATGCCCGACTGGACCAAAAACTGAACCACCGATTGCGCTCGCTTCTCCGATAAATGAAGATTTTGAGTGGCCTCCCCAATATCATCCGTATGGCCTTGAATGGTCACTTTTAAGGTTGGATTTTCCTTTAAAAGCTGCACGACTTTGTCTAAACGGACTCTTGATGCCTCTTCTAGTTGGTATTGGCCTGTTGGGAAAAAGAGATGGTCTAACACCACAATTTGATTGGACTCCACCTTTTCCAATGGAATGTGCACCCATTCGTTTGAAGGTAGGGTGTCTAAAGCGACACTTCGATTGATATGTCCGGGTGCCGAGAGAAACAATGCATAGTTCCCTTGAGATGGCAAGGGGATAACAAACCGCCCGTCCAAACCACTGACCAACTGGATGGAGCGATCGGTAGTCGCTAAATCGTATAGTTCGATTGTCCCCTTGATCGGTTTGCGCGTCTTGGAACTTAGAAGGCTTCCTCGAAAGGTTTTTGTTGGGGCAATTTGATCGGTAATGGATTTGGGTACAGGCATCTGGACCAACTGTATGGAGTCGCCCTGGGTTCTGGAAAAGTACAGAAAGGTGACTTCATGATCCATCGCTACCGATATTTCATCTCGGTCTGAATTCAGTTCTGCCAAATGCAAAGGCCTTTCTTGGGCTTTGACAAATGAGTGGGCGAAAAGGTCGTATCCACCGAGCCCCGGCCAGCCATTCGAGGAAAACATCAGGATTTGGGTATTAGGATGTAAAAATGGGGATAATTCATCCCGACTGGTATTGATACGAAGGCCGGCATTTTGTGCCCGCGACCAACTTCCATCCACACGTTGTTGGCTCCACCAAATATCTTTTTTTCCCAATCCACCGGAACGATCTGAGACAAAAAACAAGCGTTTCCCATCAGCGGATAATGTTGGTTGGGAGTCCCATTGAGGGCTATTGACCTCAGAGCCCAGATTTTGGGGAACCGACCAACCCGTTTCTGTCCAATCGGATACATATAAATCGCAACTTCCGAGTCCATCCTCTCGGTCGCAAGCTGTAAAAATCAATCGTTTTCCGTCCCCAGATATCGTGCTTGTGCCCTCATTCCCAGAGGTTTGAATCGGACTAGGCAAGGGAACAGGAGGATCCCAAGGGGCTAGTTTATGAGCCCTTGAACTAGAATATAGGTTTTCATCTCCGTCTCCCTGTCGAGCCGTGAAATACAGTGTATTTCCGTCGGCGGTTAAAGCTGGAAAATATTGTCGTTGAAACTGATTTAAGGGTGATGGGAGAGGGGTGATTGGTTGTTGGATGACCGAATTTTTCATGCGCAATTCCAACGTTGCCATTTTTCGGGCCAAGGCAGGGCGATTGGGATTTTTTTCGTTGGTGGCTTCCCATGCTTGCTGGTAGTAGCTCATGGCTTGCTTAACATCCTGTCGGTCAAGGGCTAAGTCGCCCAGCTTTTGGTAGGCCCAGGCATATTGTTGTGGAGCATGAGGTAGGGCAATGACTCGTTCATACGCCCTTTGGGCAGCCATGGATTGATTGTCTCGGTCGAGAACTTGGGCCATTTTAAACCAAACCTCGATTCGGGTGGAGTCCTTACTTAGAAGCGTTTGGTAGGTTTCAATGGCCTCTTTGTATTTCCCTTCCAAGGTGAATCTGCCTGCTTTTTGCATGGGATCCACCACCTTGGTCCGTCCTTGACTCCAAAGGCTGTGCGCTGAAAAGAAAACGATTGAAAAAAGAAGAAACCGAACCATATATTTTAAAAGATAACCCAGCTGTCCGTAGTAAACGTACGGGATTCCTCCTTAATTTTGAAAAAATTCGAAAAAAAACAAATGGAATTTTACGTATACGCTAAAGCTTTGCATATCATCGGGTTTGTCACTTGGTTTGCAGGGCTATTTTATTTGGTTCGGATGTTTGTCTATTTCGCGGAAGTGGATCAGAAACCGGCCGCTTTACAAGCTGACTGGCGAGCCCAATTTACCCTGATGCAAAAGCGGGTGTATCAGATCATCTGTACGCCTGCCATGTATTTTACCTGGACATTTGGTTTGACCATGTTATTCCTGAATCCTGAGATTTTGGCTCAAACCTGGATTCAGGTGAAATTAGTTTTATTGGTCATTTTGGTGGCGTATCATTTTTATTGTAAGTCCATCATTGGCCGCCAAGAATCCGGTGAGATGGTGTATTCGTCTTTCCAGTTTCGCTTGTTGAACGAATTTCCAACGCTTTTCTTGGTGGCGATCGTCTTTTTGGCGGTGCTACGGGATTTCCAAAACTTTTTAGCTCTGTTTGGTGGCGTTCTGGCCTTTGGTGTTTCCCTATACTTTTTTGCCAAAGCCTACAAGCGGCGGCGGGAGCAGAAGGAAGGGTGAGCGAGTTACCGAAATTTTTCGAGATAAAGGGTGACCTTACCAGACCTACATGACCCATTGCGAAGCTAAGGGGATGCTGGTGGTTGATCCGGTCCGACAATTTATTTTGTCCGGAGAGTACACCTACAATTCGAAACAGGTGGATATGCTGGAATCAGAGCCTGGGGTAAATACACGGAAGTTCCAAGAGAATCCAGAATGAAAGTAAAAATATGGAATGAGTTGGCCAATTAAATCCTAAATTTGATTCTTACTTTTAGGATTTATTTTCCATTTCATATTCGATCCATGCAAACCCATCCCTCCCTGTCTGTCTCCGAAGCTACCGATATTCTCACCATGTTAACCCACATTGAATCGGGTGATTGGGATAAAGCCCATGATTTGGCCCAAAGTCAAGAAGGCGTCTGGGCCTATGATCGTCTGCATGCGTATCTACATCTTTTGGAAGGGGACCAATGGAATGCCGGCTACTGGTACCGCCGGTGTGGCATAACACCAAGCAAGGTATCGAAAAAAGAAGAATGGCAATTCTTGCGGCAATGGATCAATCCTTTTCTCCTTCCCACCTCCACGTTGTTTCATGTAGTAGAGACCTCGGAATGGGAAAGTCAAATCCATTCACCCACCTTTCTCCCCGCAACCTATGCCTCCGAAGGATTTATCCATTTGTGTACCGAAGAGCAACTTCCCGGTGTTTTGAAACGGTATTATGCCGGACGAACCGACATTTCATTGCTAACCTTGGATGCAGAATCCCTGAAAGATCATCTAAAAATGGAGCCTGGGCCAACGGGCGACTATTTTCCCCACTTGTTTTCGGCAATTCCTTTGTCAGCTGTCATAAAAATATCGGCGATCGAAAATTCGTAAATTGGATTTAACGAAATAATATTTGGATTTTCAAAGGTAAAATAGGGGGATTATGGGGGTATTCGGACATTTTTTCCAAATTTCCTTATATTTGTCCGGACCTAATCGACCGATCCTCATGCCAAAACAAAACGTGGAGACTTTGTTCACCCAGGAAGTCCATAACAAGTATTTGGTCTTCAATACGTTGTTCTCCCGACTCCCGTACGACAAAATGACTAAAATTGGGCAACTCATGCCCTTCCTTCACGATGCCGCCCAAGTAGGTTTTGAGGCCGGCCAAAGCCCGAAGGAAATCATTGATCAATTCTTTGAACGCTACACACACATTCGGACCGAAAAGGAGAAAATCGATTTACTGTTTCGATTTATCACCTACATCGAACGTCAGGTAGTTCTGTTTGATAGTGTGGAGGAGGCTGCGTTTGATAAACTCTCCAGTCTCAATCCCGCAGGTCGCTTAACCGCCCTTTTAGCTTTGGCTCAACAAGAGGACAAATTGGAAGCGGTTCGAGAAAAACTGAGAAACTTCAAGGTCCGGATGGTTTTTACGGCTCATCCTACCCAATTTTACCCGAATAGCGTGCTTCGGATAATTCAAGATTTAGAGACCTGCATTAAACGTAATGACATCAACGCTATCGATACGTTGTTGCAGCAGCTTGGAAAAACTCCGTTTATTAATGAGCAACAACCCACGCCTGTAGAGGAAGCCCAAAGTATTTTGTTTTTCCTTCGTCACGTGTATTTTGAGGTACTTAGCCAATTGCACGAACGAGTTTACAGTGATATTTTTGAGGAAGATGAGGCATTTCGGCCGATCATTGAGCTGGGCTTTTGGCCAGGGGGAGATCGAGATGGAAATCCCTTTGTAACCTCCGAAATTACCCGGAGAGTGGCCAGAGAATTACGCATTGCTATCTTAAAGTGTTACTATAATCAGTTTAAGGAGATACGTCGGCGCTTTACTTTTCGTGGCATCATTCCTTTGCTAGATAAGATCAATCAACGGCTCTATACCAATATGTTTGGGATGGACCAGGATCTTACAGCCGATCAGCTGTTATCCATGCTGTCTGAGGTTCGCGAAAAAATGGTCAACGATCACAACGGAATGTTTTTGTCCGAATTGGATCGATTCATTCGTCGGGTGAAGTTATTTGGAATGCATTTTGCCAGCTTGGATATTCGGCAGGATTCTTCCATCCATACGCAAGTTTTGCAAGCTGTGGTGACGACCTATCGTCCTGAAATGGGTGATTATGCTACCTGGACTGAGGAGCAAAAAATTCAATTTTTGTTGAACGAGAACCTTTCCGTCCATCCCGATGACTTGCCTGAAGGAATTATTCGGGATACGTTCTTGACGATCTTAGCCATTCGCGATATTCAAGCCACTAATGGCGCCAAGGCCTGCCATCGATATATTATCTCCAATTCCACCGCTCCTTCCTCGGTCTTGGAGGTGATGGCGATGTTTCGATTTGTGGGGCATACACCTGAGGACTGTTCGGTCGACATCGTACCCCTTTTTGAAACCATCGAAGGGCTGGATGCGGGGCCAACCACGATGTTTAGCCTATATAACCTTCCGATGTATCAAAAGCACCTCGCCCGCCGTGGAAAATCCCAGACAATCATGTTGGGTTTTTCGGATGGTACGAAAGACGGTGGTTATATCAAAGCCAATTGGGAAATTTTCAAAGCCAAAGAAAAGCTTTCGTATGTTTCGAAAGTCAATGGAATCAGTGTCCTGTTTTTTGACGGCCGGGGAGGGCCCCCAGCACGCGGTGGTGGCAAGACACATCAATTTTATGCCTCCCAAGGCCCCACCATCGCCAATAACGAAATTCAGATTACCATTCAAGGGCAGACGATTTCGTCTATGTATGGCTCCTTAAGTCAAGCCCAATATCATTTTGAACAATTGCTTTCGGCGGGCATTATCAATGACGTATTTACAGATAAGCAATCCACACTCAATGAAAAAGAGCGCAAACTGATTGAGGAGCTGGCGGAAATTGGGGGTGAAAAATACTTGGCATTGAAGCAACATCCACAATTTGTTCCCTATTTAGAGCATAAAAGTCCGTTGAAGTTTTACGGCAAAACGAAAATAGGCTCTCGACCCACTAAACGGTCGGCGAGTGCACAATTGAAACTATCGGACTTACGGGCCATTCCGTTTGTGGGTTCGTGGAGTCAACTAAAACAAAATATCCCCGGATTTTTTGGCTTTGGTACCGCGTTGCAGGTCAAGATCAACGAAGGGAAATTGGGAGACCTTCAAGAGTTATACCAAAACTCCTTGTACTTTAAAACCCTGATGCAAAATAGTATGATGGCCCTCCAGAAATCCTATTTTGCCCTGACGTCCTACATGAGGGAGGATCCGGTTTTTGGGGATTTCTGGAAGCTATTGTATGCCGAATATGAAATATCGGTTCGGAACATGCTTTTGGTTTCTGGACAAAAAGGGTTGATGGACAGTGATCCTGTCAATATGCACTCTGTCAACTACCGAGAGTCCATCATTCTTCCTCTTTTAGCCATCCAACAATATGCTTTGCAGAAATTGGAAGAAGAAAACAGCGAAGAGATCCGAAATACCTTTGAAAAAATGGTGACTCGATCATTATTTGGTAATATCAATGCCTCCCGTAATTCGGCCTAAATACATGTTTATCACATGAAAAGTAGATTTTAGTTTATTTAACCACAAGGATTGATAGGATTCTTCTACATTTGTATTTATTTAAACATAAACGATCAGTACGATGAAAAAAATAAGTCGAAATGTGTTGGCTCTGGCTTTATTAGCCATTTCCATGAGTTCTTGTTATACCTATACCTACACAGTGGGAAAAGGGCCTCAAACTGGCATTGAGGTGACAAAAAAGAACCATTATTTGATAGCAGGTCTTGCCCCTTTAAAAGTCTCAGATCCCGTACAAATGGCGGGTGGTGCAACGGATTACCAGGTGACTATCACTCATACGTTTGTAGATGGTTTGATCAATGGTCTGACAGGCGGGATTTATACTCCCACGACAACCAAGGTCAAAAAATAAATTGGGCTTATCCAGCAAAAAACCAGGTCCAACGACCTGGTTTTTTGTTTAATAGGTGAATGGATCAATCCATTCTCTTACATCCTTTCGGGAACATTCACTCCGAGTAGATACATGCTCTTTTTAAGTGTTTTCGCTACTTGGTCGATCAAAGCTAAACGGAAGTTTCGTATCTCTAGATTAGCTTCGTTTAAAACAGAACATTCGGCATAAAACGAATTGAATTGTTTGGCAACATCAAACGCATAATTCGCTAAGATGGAAGGGGCGTACTCCAAACCTGCTTTGGCTAATTGGTTCGGATAGTCGTTGAGCAGTTGAATCAATGCAACTTCCGATCCCGTTAGGTGAAGGTCTGTACTTACTACCTGAGGAACCACAATGTCCTGCGCCTGGGCTTTGCGTAAAATGGATTGGATTCGGGCATGGGTATATTGAATGAACGGGCCCGTATTCCCTTGAAAATCAATGGATTCTTGCGGATTGAACAACATACGCTTTTTGGGTTCCACTTTTAACAAAAAGTATTTTAATGCACCCAATGCCAACATTTTGAATAAATTGGAAGCCTCCTCAGGGGAGAAGTCGTCGATTTTCCCACGGGAGCGAGTCGTTTCCTCGGCGGTCTCGATCATCTCTTTGACCAGATCATCGGCATCGACGACAGTTCCCTCTCTGGACTTCATCTTGCCCGTTGGGAGGTCGACCATACCGTAGGATAAGTGATAACAACCGTCCGCATAGGTTCTGCCCAACCGTTTTAAAATGGCGAATAATACCTGAAAATGATAATCTTGCTCATTTCCAACCACCCAAATGGACTTTTCGGTTGGATGATCGGCGAACTTGAGATCGGTCGTGCCTAAATCTTGAGTCATGTACACCGAGGTACCATCACCTCGTAAAACCAACTTATGATCTAGCCCCTCCTCGGTCAAGTCGATCCAAACCGATTGGTCAGGTTTTTGGTAAAACACACCTTTGGCAAGTCCCTCTTCAACCAGTTCTTTCCCGAGGAGGTAAGTGTCAGATTCATAATAGGTGGTATCAAAGTCAACCCCAATGAGGTCATAGGTTTGTTTAAATCCATCATATACCCATCCGTTCATTTTCTTCCAAAGGGAAATAACCTCTGGATCTTGCTGTTCCCATTGAACGAGTAAATCTTGGGCGGCTAACAGGATGGGCGCTTTCTTTTTGGCTTCTTCTTCTGGAATGCCCTGAGCTACTAATTCTTCTACCTCTTTTTTGAAGAGTTGATCATACAGAACGTAGTATTTACCGGCAAGGTGGTCACCTTTGATTCCCGAACTCTCAGGGGTTTCACCATTTCCAAGGCGGGCATAGGCGATCATGGACTTACAAATATGGATTCCACGGTCATTCACCAAGCAGGCCTTTACAACATCCCAACCGTTGGCTTCCAAGATGCGCGCCATGGAATGCCCTAGAAAATTATTTCGAAGATGTCCTAAATGCAGGGGTTTATTGGTGTTGGGTGACGAGTATTCTACCATCACGGAGGCGTTCCGTTTGGGAAGTCGATCCACTGGGTGGTCTAAGATTGATTGAAAAGTTGAAATCCAGGCTTGATCGGTCAAAACAATATTCAAAAAGCCTTGCACCACATTGAAACCAGCAACAAACGGAAGATTTTGAACTAAATAGTCCCCAATTGCCTGCCCAATTTCGGCGGGAGATTTTTTGAGAGCCTTGACCAAAGGGAAAACGACAAACGTATGTGAACCTTCAAAGTCTTTTCGTGTGGCTTGAAGGGTAATGTCCATTTCATATTGGTAAAGCGTGTTGAGAGCTTGGTGGATTCCTTGGGTCAATTGGGCGTCTATCGTCATCATATAAATTCGGTCGGCGAAGGGCCGTTGGTTAATGGTCGGGCAAAATTAATTAAAAACCGCCATGAAAATTACCTATCTTTGAAAGTTCACATTGTTACACCTGGGCGAATTCCCGAGGCTCGCCCTTTGTCTGCTTGATTTATGTTGCAATCCATGACCGGATTTGGGTCTGCCACCCAAGAAAATGATCAGATGATCGTGACGGCGGAAGTAAAATCCCTTAATTCTAAATTCTCCGATATTTATTGCCGAATGCCCCGAGCGTTGTCGGATAAAGAAATTGAAATTCGGAATCTTTTGTCCAAAGAACTAGAAAGAGGAAAAATTGAATTTACACTGACCATTACGCCCAAAGAGGCTAGTCAAGTGGGAACTACCGTCAATCGTCCTACCGTGAAAGCGTATTTTCGGGATTTACATGAAACAGCCCAAGAGCTTGGCTTTGAGCCATCCGCCACCGAGCTACTTCGAATGGCTACAATGATGCCCAATGCCTATTTGACCAGCGCCGCCAACGAGGAACAAGCGCAAACAGACTGGCAATTTATGCTGGATGTTGTGCAACAAGCGATCCGGAAATGCCAAGAGTTCCGACTCCAAGAAGGGCTAAACACCAAAGCAAAATTTGTGGATTACATCGAAACGTTGAACTCCCTACTCACCCAAGTAGCCGAGCAAGATCCCAAACGTGTTCCGGTGATTCGGGAGCGTATTCAGCGGACCATTGCCGAATGGAGCCAAGCTGAAAACTTCGATCAAAATCGGTTCGAACAAGAACTTATTTACTACATCGAAAAATTCGATATTTCGGAAGAGAAAGTTCGACTTAAAAATCACCTGGATTATTTCTTGAAAGAACTCCACCAAGCCTCCAATGGAAAAAAATTGAACTTTATCGCCCAAGAAATCGGACGTGAAATCAATACCATAGGTTCTAAAGCCAACGATGCGTTGATCCAACGACTCGTGGTCCAAATGAAAGACGAATTGGAGAAAATAAAAGAACAAACGCTTAATATCGTGTAAGTTCTCCTTCTCATTCCGAAGGAAATTCGTTAATTTTGCGACTTTTTAAATCAGAACAATCTTCGTATCCATATGGCACTGAAAGCCGGCATCGTGGGTTTGCCCAATGTAGGGAAATCGACTTTATTTAATGCAGTTTCCACAAGCGCCAAAGCGCAAGCAAGTAATTACCGATTTTGTACCATCGAGCCTAATGTAGGTTTGGTCGATGTACCCGACGAACGATTGTATGCGTTGGCGAAATTGGTGAATCCCAATCGAATTGTCCCAACTCAAATTGAAATTGTGGATATCGCGGGTCTAGTTCGAGGAGCTTCCCGTGGTGAAGGGCTTGGAAATAAATTCTTAGGAAACATTCGGGAGGTGGATGCGATTATTCACGTGATTCGTTGCTTTGAGGACGAAAATGTTCTTCGGGAAGAAGGAGCCATTAACCCGGTGAGCGACAAAGAAATCATTGATACGGAGCTTCAGTTAAAAGATCTGGAAAGTGTAGAGAAAAAACTAGCCCGTATCGGAAAATCGGCACGTGTCGGTGGTGATGCCAAAGCTAAAGCCGAACTGGATGTACTTGAGCGCTGTAAAGCCTGGTTGGAACAAGGGAAAAACATCCGGGGTTTGGGTCTGACCAAGGAAGAACTTCCAGCTATTGCGGATTTGTTTTTACTCACCTTGAAGCCAACCCTCTATGTGGCAAACGTAGACGAGGCCTCCATGCACACGGGAAACGCCTATTCGGAAGCTCTACAAAAAGTAGCTGATGAGGAAGGCGCTCAAATGATTGTTTTGAACAACTCCATCGAAGCTCAAATTGCCGAAATGGAGGATCCGGAGGATAAGGAATTGTTTCTGGGCGAATATGGTATGAAAGAAGCGGGATTGAACCGTTTGATTCGGTCTGCCTACCAGTTGCTTAATCTAGGAACATACTTTACCGCCGGGGTGCAAGAGGTACGCGCCTGGACGATCCAAAAAGGATGGAAAGCCCCCCAAGCTGCTAGCGTCATTCATACCGATTTTGAACGTGGATTTATCAAGGCGGAAGTCATTGCGTATGATGATTATATCAAATATGGCTCTGAATTGGCCTGCAAAGAGGTCGGTCGTCTTCGAATCGAAGGGAAAGAATATGTGGTAGCTGACGGTGATGTCATGCATTTCCGGTTCAATGTCTAATGACCTGGCTACCCTCAACCAAAATACCCCGAGCAGGCAATCCTACTCGGGGTATTTTGGTTTTGATCCGATTATACAACAAATATCACCAATTGTAGCTAATCAGGTTCCAATTATTAAATAGCCCAAATGGGTTACTTTTTATCGGGTAGTTTTGGTTATCAAATTACCCTTGCATGAAAAAAGTAGTAACCCTAGTTATTTTCCTTTGTTGGTCTGGAATGGCCTCCGGCCAAATCCTAAATCCCAAAGAAACGGCCAAACGAAAGGCCACAGACCGTACCAATAATGCGGTCGATCGAACCATCGACAAAGGTTTGGATAAAGTGGAAGAAGGAATTTCCAACCTTTTCAAAAGGAAAGAAAAAACAAACGAGGTTCCTGGTGAAAGGGCAGCCAAGGAAAACTCAAGTACATCGAATTCCACATCGACATCCTCGTCCTCCGCCGGTTCAGGATGGGATGACCCCGCCACAAATACCCCGACCAACTCTACCCCCGCTACTGCCTCGACGTCCGCTAAGTTGGCTGCTAATTCCAAGTTTGACTTTATCCCGGGCGAAAAAGTAATTGCTTTGGAGGATTTTGCCCAAGATGAAGTGGGTGATTTCCCAGCCAAATGGAATACCAATGCCTCAGGCGAAATTATACAGTTGTCGGGTATATCCTCTAAATTTTTGAAGCCAGCCAATGAAGGTGTATTTTTCCCCGAATTCATCGACAAGCTCCCGGAGTTGTTTACGTTGGAGTTTGACCTATACGTCACGGAGGAGTTCAGTGAAATGAAATCAGGTCTTTGGGTTGGTTTTGTGGATTTTAACGATCGAAAAACTACCCATGATGCCAACTTCTCCGATGTCCCAATGGCAAAATTTGATATCCACCCGGTGCGAAGTGAAAATGAAGCGAAAAGCGGGACAACCACGGCTTATGTGATCGATGCCAATCGACAAGTGATGATCAACAACACCACCAGCTTGCCATGGAAGATCAATCAGGTCAATCGGGTGTCCTTTTGGCGGCAGAAAAACCGGATGCGGATGTACATCAATGATCAAAAGATCTGGGACTTGCCACGAGCTTTTCAGCCTAATGTCACGTATGGATTACTCTTTACGACTTCCATCTGGGAGGGTTTCCTCGTTCTTTCCAACCTTCGCTTGGCCGTAGGAGCACCAGATACACGTTCTAAGTTAATCACAGAAGGTAAATTCACTACCAATGGCATTTTGTTCGATGTCAATTCTGACCGAATCCGACCGGAATCGGTGGGTGTCATCAAAGAAATTGCTCAGGTCCTTCAAGAGAACCCGAATGTCAATGTGAAAATCATTGGTCATACCGATTCCGATGGATCGGATGCCGCCAGTCTTATGCTCTCTCAAAAACGGGCAGCCGCCGTGAAGAACGCTCTGGCCAACGACTTCGGAATCAAAGTCGATCGGATGCAAACCGATGGAAAAGGAGAAACTCAACCCATCGATTCCAATACAACTCCCCAAGGTAAAGCCAACAACCGACGTGTTGAATTTATTAAACTTTAATGGTTTGTCCCTTTTGTTATTCAATTGTTCCTTACGATTATGAAAAATTCAATTATTCTTTTTCTTTGTTTTTTAACCAACCAGATGAGCGCCCAGGTTTTTAATCCTGGTACTGTCCTGAAGCGAAAAGGAGAGGATCGTGTGAATCAAAAAGTGGATCAGTCGCTTGATAAGGCTCTGGATAAACTGTTCAGCCCGAGTGAAAAAAAGAGTAAGGAGGGTGGTGGAGGTGATGAAAATCCCCTCAGTGGCCTTCAAATGGGAGGGAAACCTGCCGATGCCTATGCTTTTCAAGCATCCATGGTCGTCCATATGAAAATGACCTCCTCTAAAGACGTCCAAAGTTGGAAAATGAAATACATGTTCGATCAAGAGGCCCGCTGGATGGGTATGCGATTTCTAGAGGGAAACGATCCTTCCATGGCTCAGGCTTATCAAATGATGGATGCGGTGGTGTTAGACTTCAACCAAATGAAAATCTTTTCCTTCATCAACAATAGCGGGTCAAAAATGGTGATGGGCATCGGTTTTAAACCGGACAAGTTAGAATCCCAGATGGAATCGCAACCCGATCGGTATTCCCTCACCAAAACTTCTGAAACCAAATCCATCGGGGGAATACCTTGTCAGGGTTACCAAATGAAAGACGAAAAAGGGAAAGACGTGGTCATGTTATGGATTTCCTCCACGCCTGTTGGTGATTTTAGCCGATTTATGAAAGCCATGGCGCGGTCAGGTGGAAATCTTGCCAAAGGAAAAAATCCCAATTTAATGGCCTATCAAAGTCATCCCGAATTGATCAAACTGGCTTCTCAAGGTCGAATGATTTTGGGAATGACCTCCAAGGGTGAAAAGGGGGAGCAAATGGATATGGAATACCTCGATTTTAAATCCAATGATGCTATCACCTTCCGCACCTCCGGCTATCAATCCATGTTTTAACTGTTATATCTATGAAAAAAAGTAGTGTGTTCTTTTTGATTCTCAGTGCATCCTGGTTACTTACCTCATGTGGCGGTCTCCTGGGCCGGGCCATAGATCCCGATCGGGGAGGAAGTGGTAATTTCACAGCCACAGTAGATGGAAAGTCCTGGAAGGCAGATCAAGTGTCGGCTATCTCCTTGTTTGGGTATTTCACCATGACGGCGAATAAAGGTGAAAACGAATACTTTTCAGTTTCCTTCCTGCCCGATCAGATCAATATTGGTAAATCCTACTCTTTTGATGTAGAGGAATCAGGAAAATTTGCTGTGACCTTTATCAACGATCAGGGTACTTTTGTGCCTGCTACAGGAACCATTCGCATTACATCGTTTCGAGATAATCGGACATTGGAGGGTGAAATGGAGTTTGAGAGTCTTGATCTCACAGGAAAAACCATCCAAGTGAAGAATGCCAAATTTAAAGCTTCGATTGTTTTGTAGATGAAATTACATTTGTGGGTAATTTAAATGTAAAGGCCGTCACGAAGACGGAATGCAAAAAACAGGTCAGCCTTCGGCCTGTTTTTTCTTGTTTCCCCCTTTTGGATGTGCTTGGGCATGGATATTCCGGAGCTTTTCAATGGAAGTATGAGTATATATCTGGGTAGCGGCCAGATTAGAATGTCCCAATAATTCCTTGATCGCCTGTAAGTCAGCCCCGCGATTTAAAAGATGTGTCGCAAAGGTATGTCGCAGCACGTGAGGGCTCCGTTTTTCGAGAGAAGAAACCAGCCCCAGGTACTTTTTCACCAGTCGTTGGATGAACATAGGATAAGCCGTATCGTGTTGGTCCGTTAGAATTAAATGGTTTGACTCTGAAATGGGACGAACGGCCAGGTAGTTTTTTAATAAGAGAAGGGTTGACTGTGGAATAGGGATCACACGTTCTTTGTTTCGTTTTCCTAAGACTCGAATGCGGCCCTGTCCGATATCAATCCGATCAAGCGTTAAACCGATCAATTCGGATAATCGCATTCCAGAGCCATATAACATTTCTAATGTTAATTGGTCCCGGATCCCCATCCAACCCGAGGGGAAAGGAAAATCCTCAGCCAACAGGTCCATCGGTTTTTCTTCTAAATATGTTGGAAGTATTTTTTTTGTCTTGAGTGCCCTAATTCGAGTCGTTGGATTGACTTTTATTTTGCCATGTTTTTCCAAATACCTGTAAAAAGCCCGCAAGGTGGCAATTTTTCGATTGATTGAGGTGTTTTCCAAATCCAACTCGACTAAACTCACGATCCAGCGTCTGACCTGCAAATAGGTAGCCTCCTCCAAAGGAATGGGATCTAGAAAGGACTTAAATTGAGTTAAATCGGTTTGATAAGCCGTCGCGGTATGGTCACTGACTCGCTTCTCAGTTCGAAGATGGCGTAAAAAAAAATCAATCATTGCAACTTGAATTCCTTCGAAGGTACGGAGGAAATTTTCAAGTTACAAGGATTGATTCGTAGCAAAATAACGGATCGATTATTCGTCGATATGTCCGTAGGTCTTCTGCTTATAAGCCGCCCGAATGACTTCGAAACGACGCTTAACGGATTTTTTCTCGAATGCTTGACGAGCACGGAGTTGGCGCACGACGCCCGTTTTCTCAAATTTCTTCTTGAAACGTTTCAACGCTTTATCAATAGATTCGTTTTCCTTTACTTGTACGTGCAGCATAATTTACACCTCCTTTCTCTTCTCGTATGATTGGGCTGCAAAGGTAGTGTATATCTCTTTGTTTTCCAAGCTACTCAAGTACATTATTCTGATAATGAAGGTTCTTCCCCTTGTAATTGTTTTTCGTAAAGTTCTTTGTACATTCCTCCAAGAGACATGAGCTCCTCATGGGTTCCCATTTCTACGGTTTGTCCGTTGTCCAAGACTACGATTTTGTTGGCTAGCTTGGCTGAAGAAACTCGATGTGAAATGATGACCGACGTTCTATTTTGCATAATCCGTTGCAAATTATTCAGGATCACATGTTCTGTGTGGGTATCAACGGCCGACAGACAATCGTCTAGCACGACGATTTTAGGTGCCCTGGCGATGGCTCGAGCAATGGATAATCGCTGCTTTTGGCCACCTGATAGGGTAATGCCCCGTTCTCCAATTTTGGTTTCGAATCCATGTTCAAAACCTTGGATATTCTCCCACAAGTCGGCATCTCGCGTAGCTTGTACGATCTCCTCCTCCGACAACTGGGGCTGGCCAAATCGAACGTTATTTCGAATGGTATCCGAAAATAAGAATACATCTTGCGGAACATACCCCATTTGGGAACGTAGGTATTGAACCTGATACGATTGAATAGGCTGATCGTCAATCCAAATAGTACCGGACGTCACATCGTACATCCGTAAAAGTAAATTGGCTAAAGTTGATTTGCCTGAACCGGTGGTACCCAAAATAGCCACTGATTCCCCTGCCTCGACAGATAAATTAAAATCCTTTACAGCCTGAATGCCGGAATCAGGGTAGGTGAAGTTGACATTTTGAAAGCGGATTTTGCCCAAAATAGGAGAAGTTCTATTTTCTTGAGAAACGATTTCCGTTCGATTGTACAAGAATTCGTTGATTCGCTCTTGGGATGCTGCTGCACGTTGGATTTGGGAGGTTGTCCATCCCAAAGCTGTTAGAGGCCAAGTTAACATGAAGACATACATGATAAATTCTGTAATGTTTCCCGGTGTTAACCGACCTGCCACTACCTCTTGCCCTCCAATGTACACACACAAAACGGTACTCAAACCAATTAAAAATAAGATAGTCGGTGAAAACAAGGCATCTACCCGAGTCAATTCCAAGGATTTGTCTTTGTATCGATTGCTTTCCTCTGTAAATCGACGCAAAGAATCTTCTTCCTTGGCAAACGACTTAATCACCCGGATGCCTGAAAAGGCCTCTTGAACAAATGTGGATAGTTGAGATAGACTACGTTGAATTTCTTCCGATCTTTTGTTGACGATATTACTGACAAAAAAGATTGAAATGGATAATACTGGCATTGGTAACAAGACCCAAAAAGTCAATCGAACATTGATCGAAAACATGTAGGAAAGTACCATCACTACCAAGACCACCATGTTCAATAAGTACATGATGGATGGCCCAATGTACATTCGGACTTTACCGACATCCTCCGAGATGCGTGCCATCAGATCGCCCGTCGATTGCTTTTTATAAAAAGACAAAGGCAAGGTTTGATAATGCGCATAAATCTCATTTTTTAAGTCATACTCAATATGCCGTGACATCACGATGATGGTCTGGCGCACAGCGAACAGAAAAATTCCTTTCAAAATGGCCATAATCAAAATCAGGGCTCCAAATAAACCGACGGCCCATGCAAAGGAATCGTACATTCGTTCCTGACTTTCCATGCCCTCCAAAACATAATACATGGCTAAATTATCTTGCACTAAGTCTAGGGCAAATCGAACCACTTGCGCGGGAATGACCCCGAATAAATTGGAGACAATGGTGAAAACAGTACCCCAAAACAGATACCATTTGTATTTAAGCAGGTACTTATTAAGATGAGCGAGGTGTTTCATTTTGGGGAAGGTTGGACTGTGTAGGCCGGATAATTAATCGCAACGATTGATCGTAGGTGATATAGCTCCAAAGCCAATTAATGAAAATAAGTATTTTGTTTTTCACACCCAGGATGGCCATTAAATGGACAAACATCCATACATACCAAGCAAAAGTGCCTTGGAATTTCCAAAACGGCAAGTCCACTACGGCAAGATGTCGCCCAACCGTCGCCATGGATCCTAGATCTTTGTATTCGAATGCCTTCAGCGGTTGCCCAGCGTGTAAAGCACGTAAATTTTTTGCCAATAAAATACCTTGCTGTATGGCAGGTTGGGCCACTTGCGGATGGCCGTTTGGATACGCCTCGGTTATCATGAGTGCCATATCCCCGATAGCAAAGATATCCGGATAGCCTAGCACTTGATTCGAGGTATTGACTTTCATTCGCCGACCACGTCCATATACTTCAGGCGAAAAACCCTCCAAAGAATTAGACAAGACGCCCGCGGCCCAAACCACATTGTGGGTGTTAATTTCTTCACCTTGATTCGTATAGGCAACCGTACCATTAAAATCTTGAATCCGTTCTCCTACCCGAACGTCCACGCCTAATCGTTCTAGGTATTCTTTGGCTTTGGACGAGGCATCTGGCGACATGACTTCCAACACGGCCGGGGAAGATTCAAACAAATAGATTTTCATCAAGTTGAAGTCCAACTCAGGATAATCCTTCGGGAGAATCATTTTTTTCATTTCGGCCAAGGTGCCTGCAACTTCGACACCTGTAGGTCCGCCTCCCACAATGACAACAGACATTAAGGCAGCTTGCAGGCGACTGTCTTCGGTGGATAAGGCTGCTTCGAAATTTTGTAAAATTCGATTACGCAATTGAATCGCCTCGGAGACTGATTTCATGGGCATGGCATATTTTTGAATATTTTCCATGCCAAAATAATTGGTACCTGCACCCATACCCAAAACTAGGTAGTCATAATCCACCCGGCCAAGACCCGTCATGAGTTTTTTCTCTTCAGGATGAACCGAGAGAACCTCGGTCACTCGGATGTGAATGTCTTGGTTGGATTGAAAAACCTTCCGCAATGGAAAAGCGATCGAGCTGGGTTCTAAACCTGCCATTGCGACTTGGTAAAAAAGGGGTTGGAATTGGTGGTAATTGTTTTTGTCTAAAAGCACCACCTGAAAAGGACCCTTCTTCAAAGCTTGAGCAAGGGCTAAACCACCAAATCCAGCTCCTACAATGACAACCCTTTTTTTATTGGTTTCTGGGATATTGGCTTTCATAAGGCCATTACTTTTTGGATGATTTCCTCATAATAAGCCTCATATGCTGGAACGATCACCTCGATGTCAAACTCCTGGGCACGAGCCAGGGCATTGGCTTTGAATCGGGGTAGGTTTTCATCTTGTAGAATAAAATAGGCATTTTTTACCATATCCTCGATGTCGCCAACAGGACTTAAAAATCCGGTAATTCCTTGTACATTCAATTCGGGAAGACCACCCGTATTGGTTGAGATGATCGGAACCTCACAGGCCATAGCCTCCAAAGCGGCCAATCCAAAGGATTCTTTCTCTGAAGGCATAATGAATAAATCAGCCACCGAAAGGATTTCTTCAATAGCATCGAGTTTTCCGACAAAGCGAATGTCCTCACACAATTGGAGATCACGGCAAAGTTGTTCCATAACCGGACGTTCGGGCCCATCACCTACCAAAACTAGTTTGGAAGGAATCATGGTTTTTAACTTTCCGAATGTATGGATGATGTCCTGAATCCGTTTTACCTTTCGGAAATTGGAGGTATGAACGAGTAACTTTTCGTCGTTTGGGCAAATGATCCGTTTGAAATGTTCTTTTTTCTGTTTGTGAAAGCGCTGAAGGTCAATGAAGTTTGGAATGACCTTGATGTCATTTTGGACCCGAAACGTCGATAAAGTCTCGTTTCGCAAATCAGCTGAAACAGCGGTTACGCCATCGGATTGATTAATACCGAGTTCCACAACGGGTTTGTACGTGGCATCTTTGCCTACCACCGTGATGTCAGTTCCATGCAACGTCGTAACGACAGGAATATGGATTCCCTCCGAGGCAAGAATTTGTTTAGCCAGGAAGGCACACGTAGCATGTGGAATGGCATAATGGACGTGAAGGAGGTCCAATTTTTCATACTTGACTACATCCACCATCTTGCCAGTCAATGCCGATTCATAGGGAGCATATTGAAAAAGCGGATAACTGGAGACGTTCACTTCATGATAGAATATATTTTCATTGAAGAAGTCCAACCGAATGGGTTGAGTGTACGTGATGAAGTGAACTTGATGACCTTTTTGGGCGAGCCCTTTACCGAGTTCAGTAGCCACAACACCGCTGCCCCCGAAGGTGGGATAACAGACGATACCTATTTTCATATTTATTTGAGTGATGTAAATTGCATCAAATGGGAAGTGGGTTCACACTCACTTTCGTATAACAACCTTTTCTAAAGAAAAAATTCCCTGAAAAAATGGGAGGAATCGACAAATTCTCCATTTGTCGACATTTTCATGTACCTTTGCCCAGACATTATTTCATTGCCATGCCATTCCTTTGGGTGTTTCTTCGACTCATTCGATACCCGAATCTACTCATGATTGCTCTTACGCAATGGGTAGCCCGCTATTTCGTCGTGGGAGACTCTGCCGGCCCGATTTTGACTGACCTCTCCATGTGGCTGATCATGGCCTCTACGCTTTGCATTGCTGCCGCTGGCTATATAATCAACGATTACTTTGATGTTAAAATTGACCGGGTCAATAAACCCAACGAGGTCATCATCGGGCGGTATATGAAAAGGCGTTGGGCCATTGTGTTTCATCAGACCTTGAGCCTATTGGGCATGCTTTTCGGTTTCTTTGTGCATTGGAAAGTTTTCTTGATCAATACTATTGCTGTAGGCCTTTTATGGTTGTATGCCGAGCGGTTCAAAAGACAAGCCGTGGTCGGGAATGTGGTGGTATCGGGGCTTACTGGAGCCGCGCTCGTCGTTTTGGCAGTATTCTACGATCACCATGACAAGATACTGAATATTTACGCAGTCTTTGCTTTTTTCATTTCGCTAATTCGTGAAATTATCAAAGACATGGAAGACGTGAAAGGGGATCAAAAATTTGGCTGCCAAACCTTGCCTATTCTGTTGGGTATTCACAAAACCAAGCAAATCGTTTGGGTTCTGATGGTGTCTTTTGCTGGTATTGTCCTTTCTATGGGGTGGGCACTCCAAAATCCCATGCTCATGTGGATTTATTTTTTACTGGGAATACCGGTCTTGTATGTTGCGATTCAGCTCATACGGGCAGACCGTCCCGCTCATTTTGCCCATTTGAGTTGGCTTTGTAAAATCATCATGTTGTGTGGGATTACCAGTCTAGCCGTTGTTTAATCAAAGAAAAACCAAGATATGAAAACCTATCGATTGGCAGTCTTTGCCTCAGGTTCAGGTAGCAATGCTGAGCGAATGGCCACCTATTTCCAGCATCACCCATCCATCGAAGTCGTGTTGTTCGTAAGTAACGTTCCCAACGCGGGCGTGATTGCCCGTGGCCACCGTTTGGGGATCCCAACAGTAGTTGTGAATCGCCCCTTCTACAAGTCTGTCCACATGATTGAGTTTTTACAAAATCTGGGGGTGAACCGTATCGTTCTAGGCGGATTTTTATGGTTGATCCCAACGGCCTTGATTCAAGCTTTCCCCAATGGCATTTTGAATATCCATCCGTCTTTATTACCCAAATTTGGAGGAAAAGGGATGTGGGGTCCACATGTTCATGAGGCGGTTGTGTTGGCCAAAGAAAAACAAACCGGCATTACGATTCATTTGGTGAATGAACATTACGACGAAGGCGAAATCTTGTTTCAAGCGGTTTGCGATGTCGAGTCAACCGATACCCCAACTCAAGTGGCAGTTAAAGTGCAGGAACTGGAACAAATCCACTATCCTCGGGTCGTGGAAGAGTGGATCCTTCAGTCTTTGACTTCCTCGTAATCTACGTATTGGCCGCCCTTGAATTTGGGGGCTTCCGAATCTTTTGGAACATAGTCCACCCGGATATCTCCCTCCCGGCGAGTGGGAGGGGATTGCCTTTTTTTCTGTTCTTTCACGATTTGCCGACCGACAACGAGCCAAAATAAAAAACGGCGAAAGGCAGGAACAATCGCAAGAAGTAAAATGAAAATGATCAAAAATTTAAACATAGGATCTGCTCAATTTTCGCAAAAATCAGGATATCAGCAAAAGTAAAAATCTTTTTCAAGACTTTTCTCTAATTTTACATCAATAACATCTACACCTAGGGGAACGGGTGACGCCCCCTTTTAGTTTCTACCACTCACATGAAAATTTTCCAACACTGCCTACTAGCTTGTGCCACAGTTTTTGTTTTATCTGCTTGTCAGACCACCACACAATCGGAAGATACAGCCCAGTCTACGCCGCTGGCTGAATCCTGGTCGATGGACTCAGCTCATGTGCGAGTCGAAGGAAAACCTTATATTGTAGGTCAAGATACCGCCATTTCCACATTCAATATCGTTTACCCATTCATTCGGTCACAAGATACTACAGCCACCAAAATCAATTCGTTGGTTGAGCTAAGAGTCAAAGAGTTAGCTTGGTCTTGGCTTGGTCGAGATGATGCCGGAGATTATCAAAAGCAATCTTTGCAATGGTTCGGGAAAGAATTTGTTCAAATGTCAGAACAAGATTTTGCGGGCATGGGGACAGATGCACCTGTCTCGGCAATGTCCTATGAAATGGAGCTAGTCGGAAAGGTGGTGTATCAATCACCCGTGTTCCTTTCCATTCAGTTTGATTCCTATGCGTATACAGGTGGAGCTCATCCCAACTCGTCGACGGATATGTTGCATGTTTCGCTTCAAACCGGTAAAGAATTACGTCAAGAAGATTGGATTGCCGATACCACGGCATTGAAAAAAGTAGCCCAATCCTACTTTTTTGCAAACGAGAAAAAAGTCGATCCTTCGGCTACCCCTGATCTTTATTTTTTTGGTAGTGAATTTACTCTGCCCAATTCCATGGCCATCTCAGATAAGGGTCTGCGCTTGATCTACTCGCCTTATGAAGCGGCGTCGTATGCCCGTGGATTCATCGAGTTCACCATTCCCTTCAAAGACCTAAAAGGAATTTTGAGAAAAGAGGTTATCGGACTCAAATAAGACCGGATTCTTCTCTAATTTTGTTCAGATTACTATAATTCGTATGGAATTCTCAATTGATAAAAAAGAACAATACGTCGTTCTGACCGCCCAAGGTGGTATCCTGGATGCGACCTCCTCGGCCGCTTTAGAAAAACAAGTGGTGCAACTGTATTCCCAAGAAAAATACATCAACTACATTTTAGACCTTGATCAGGTGACCCAATTATCCGAAGAAGGCATTGCGCTGATCCGGAAAATCAATACTCTTTGTCAAAGAGAATCCGGCATTTTTGTCACTGTTTCTACCGAAGATGATGTGTTGGATGCCTTAGATCAAGCCCGAATTGAAGACATGGTGTCTCTTCTAACCCTCGAGGAGGCCATCGATGCTATTTTTATGAATGAGCTTGAAAATGAATTTTTAGGCGATGAAGTCGATGAAGACCACGGTTTCGAAAGCATCGACGGAGAAGATTAATTTTCTCCGCTTGCCACGAAACCGACAAATCGTTTTTTTGTTTTGATCCGCAAACTCAATGAAAATTTCATACAAAGCATTACAAAAGTGTATATCTCTTACTGAAACTCCGGAGGAAATTTCGAAGTGGTTGACAGCCACTGGCTTGGAAGTGGAAGGAGTGGAGGAAATCGAATCCATTCCCGGGGGATTGAAAGGCGTGGTCATTGGCCAGGTTCTCTCCTGTGAACCCCATCCAGATGCTGATCGTCTTAAAATAACGAAGGTGGACATCGGGCTTTCCGAACCATCCCAAATCGTTTGTGGGGCTTCCAATGTAGCGGTGGGCCAAAAGGTAGTCGTAGCCACGGTGGGTTCTACCTTATATCCCACTTCTGGAGAACCAATTTCAATAAAAAAATCTAAAATTAGGGGTGTCGTCTCCGAGGGGATGATTTGCGCCGAAGATGAAATTGGGGTAGGATCATCACACGCTGGTATCTTGGTTCTGGATACCGATCTTCCCAATGGAACAGAAGCCAGCACGTACTTCCATTTGACTTCGGATTATTGTATCGAGATCGGTCTAACTCCTAACCGGGCCGATGCCGCCTCACACATGGGGGTCGCCCGAGATTTAAGAGCTGTTTTAAAGCGACCATTACTTACCCACGAAATTCCTTCTTTCGACACCACAACCTCCGGTTCGCCAATCTCTGTGGTCATTGAAGACGATCTGGCTTGTCCTCGGTTCTGTGGGGCTTACCTCTCCGGTGTACAAGTCCAAGAATCTCCCGAATGGCTGAAATCCTTCCTGCGTACCATTGGGGTGAACTCGATTAATAACTTGGTCGATATCTCCAATTACATCTGCCATTTTTATGGACAACCCATGCATATTTTTGATGCAGATCGGATTGGAGGACAAAAAATCCGTGTACGAGTTCCCGAAGCAGGCACCACACTTGTTACGTTGGATGGCCTATCAAGGACCTTAACAGGAAACGACCTTGCCATTTGCCAAGCGGATGGGAAACCTCTGGCCTTGGCTGGGATATTCGGCGGTCAGTATTCAGGTGTATCGGAAGCCACCCAAAATGTCTTTTTAGAGGTTGCCTATTTTGATCCCGCCGTCATTCGAAAAGCAGCGACATACCATGGATTAAAGACTGATGCCTCTTTCCGCTATGAACGAGGTACAGATCCTTGGCTTCCACCCGTGGCGATACGAATGGCAATCCAATTGATCCAAGAGATAGCCGGAGGAAAATTAGTTGGTGAAATTCAAGATGTTGCTCCTCGGACAATCCCCGCTCGATCCATCGTCCTCACCAAAGCGCATGTGGATCGATTAATTGGTAAAAAATTATCGAGTGCGGAAATTGAGACTATTTTGATAGCTCTCGACATCGAAGTGGCAGAGGTGACCGAGACCGGTTGGGTGGTACATGTTCCCCCTTACCGTGTTGATGTAACTCGTGAGGCCGATGTAATTGAAGAAATTCTGCGGATTCATGGCTTCGACCAACTTCATTTGTCCCCTTCTTTAGCTACCAGCTATTTATCCGATTTTCCTGTACACGACGCCGACACCCTGCGCTGGCGAGTAGGAGAGACTTTGGTAGCCCAAGGTTTTTACGAAATCCAGACGCTTTCGATCGTGAAACCTACCTACAACCAAGCAGCCAAGGCTTGGTCCAAAGGGGATGCTGTACCGTTGTTGAATCCGTTAAGTGAAGAACTTTCGGAGATGCGTCAAACGCTGGTCTTTTCTGGAATGGAAAGCCTTGCCTACAACATCAATCGGAGACAGCGTGATTTAGCTTTCTTTGAATTTGGTAGAACGTATCGCCAAAAAACAGGAGAGGAGGGGCATGTAACCTACCAAGATCAAGCTGTTCTAGGACTTTGGATGACGGGTCAAACGTCAGCCGAGTCTTGGGAAAAATCGGGGGAGGCAACTGATTACTTTACCCTGGCGGCACGAGTTCAATCGGTTCTTCATGTATTAAAAATAAAGAACTTTACTCAAGTAGACGCAGATTCTAGTTTATTTCAGTATGGAATGACTTGGGTTGTCAAGCAAAAGCCCATTGTATCCCTAGGGAAGGTCCTGCCATCCTTGGCAAAATTGGCGGATGTAAAACAAGCGGTGTTTTATGCTGAGTTTGATTGGGCCTATTTGCTCAAAGCCTATCAATCGGCGGTACAGTTCACCGAAATTCCAAAATTCCCAGAGGTAAGACGCGATCTATCGTTGGTCATTGATCGGTCTGTTCGTTTTCAATCTTTGGAGGAATTGGCCTTCAAGACCGAAAAGAAATTGCTAAAGCAGGTCCATGTTTTTGATGTGTACCAAGGAGATAAGTTAGATCAAGATAAAAAAGCGTATGCCTTAAGTTTTATCTTGCAAGATGCGGGCCAGACATTAACCGATCAAGTGATAGATAAAACCATGCAACGGCTCATTCAAGCATTTGAAGAAAAGGTAAACGCGACGATTCGCAAATAAGCAATGGACGAGTTTAAACTAGATACCATGGATCTCTTTGCCCAACTCGATTCGGTGTTGGAAGAGATCCTGGTGTCTCGTCGACGACTCGCCAGCCAAGAAAGACAAATCGAGGCTCTAAAGCTAAAAGTAGCCGAGCAAAATAAGGAAATTAGCCGTTTAAAAGACCAACAAACCCAAATAAAGAAAGATTTTGCGCGTCAAAAAGCGCAGAAAGAGTCCGAACTAAAACAACAAGATTTTAATATTCGAAATAAATTAGCTAACATTGTGAGTGAAAATCTAGGCGAAGACGAAAACGCCGAGGTGTGGAAGCAGTTGATTGAGGTGTTGGTGAACGAGATTGATGAGTGTATTCAGATCATACGGAGTTAATAAATACTTAGCGAAAACTTTCCATGGAGGACGATGAAAAAGTACCCGTAAACCTTCCGCTGAACGATGTGAAGGTCCCATTTAAGGTGCCCAAATCAGTTGAACCCTTTTATCGGAATGCTGGAGATTTATTCAACGAACGACTAGCGGTATTAAAGAAGCAATATGGGACAAGTACCACCACTTCAGTTTTGGTAAGTGTCGTTGCCATTGAGGCCCTGGTGGATGCTTTAAAGGCAGATCATCATTATACCAAACTAAAAATTGAGGTTGAAAATAGACTCAGAGAGTTTTCAGAATCTCATCCTCCAACAACCTAAACTCCCCTCGAATTCGTGCCTAGGTCCTTTCATTTTTAAGTTTTAAAAGAAATAGGCCCTATGGATATTGCAAGTGTAATTGTTGTCATTGTATCCGACCTATCCGCTCTCGCGATCGGTTTTTTTGTAGGTCGTCACTTCCTTAAAAAAGTTCAAAAGAACAACGAAGAAGATGCCCAAAAACGGGCTGCCGATATCCTCAAATCGGCCGAAATGAATGCTTCAGCCATCAAAAAAGATCGAATGGTAGAGGCTAAAGAACATTTCCTCAAGTTGAAATCCGAATTTGAAGAGGATTCCAATCGTCGAAAAAATGCAATCGTACAAAACGAACAAAAAATCAAGCAAATGCAGTCCCAAGCTCAACAATTGCTTGATCAAAACAAGAAAAAAGAAGTAGAACTTCAGCAACAACAACAAAAATTAGCCGAGCAACTAGAGGGAATAGCCGCTAAAAAAGCAGAAGCAGAACAACTCGTTCAACAGCAAGTCGTGCAATTGGAGAAAATTGCCAACCTTACCGCGGAAGAAGCTCGTCAACAATTGGTCGATGCCATGAAAGAAGAAGCTGAAACGCGAGCTTCTGCCTACATCAAACAGACCATCGAAGAATCCAAATTAACCGCGACCAAGGAGGCTAAAAAAGTCGTCATCGAAACCATTCAGAGAACAGCCGCAGAGCAGGCGATTGAAAACTGTGTGTCTGTCTTCAATATCGAAAGTGATGAGGTCAAAGGGAAAATCATTGGTCGCGAAGGACGTAACATTCGAGCTTTAGAAGCTGCCACGGGTGTTGAAGTCATCGTTGACGATACCCCCGAAGCCATTGTTATTTCTAGTTTCGACCCAGTTCGTCGGGAAGTGGCTCGTTTGTCCTTACACCGTCTTGTACAAGATGGCCGAATTCATCCGGCGCGGATCGAGGAAGTGGTGAACAAAACACGAAAGGAAATTGATAATGAAATCATTGAAATTGGAGAACGTACCGTGATTGATTTGGGTATTCACGGGCTGCATCCTGAACTGATCAAAATGGTAGGCCGCATGCGCTTCCGTTCTTCGTATGGTCAAAACCTATTGCAGCACTCCCGGGAGGTAGCCAAACTTTGTGCTACTATGGCAGCCGAGCTGGGTCTTAATGTAAAACTGGCTAAACGCGCGGGTTTACTTCATGATATAGGGAAGGTATATCAAGAAGAGTCGGATCTGCCCCATGCGATCCTTGGGATGGAATTGGCGAAAAAGTACAAAGAACATCCTGAAGTGTGTAATGCGATTGGTGCGCACCACGATGAGATTGAGAAAACGAGCATCATCTCGCCCATCATTCAAGTTTGTGATGCCATTTCCGGTTCTCGCCCGGGTGCACGCCGGGAAATGATGGAGTCGTATGTGCAACGTTTGCGTGATCTAGAGGATCTTGCTCTTTCCTTCCCTGGTGTCGAGAAGTGTTATGCCATTCAAGCAGGTCGCGAGTTGCGTGTCATCGTAGATGCCGAAAACTGTTCAGATGACCAAGCCTCTCAAATGTCGTTCAACATTTCCCAAAAAATAGAGAAGGAAATGCAGTATCCAGGACAGATTAAGGTAACTGTCATTCGTGAAATGCGTAGCGTAGCATACGCTAAATAATATGCAGTGAAACAAAAAAAGGCGCTGACTCTTTGGGAGTTAGCGCCTTTTTTTGTTTGAAATACGCTTAAAATGATTGTTGACCCGCCGCGTAGGCTAATCCGGCAATCGACTTTTCTAATTTCGATTTCAATGCCTCTACCTTCGTTTTCATTTCAATTAACTTACTTTCTCGGCTGTTAATCAAGAACAAGGAGGACTCACCCAATTGAAAGAGCTCGAGTTCGGCATTGACCAAAATGACTTGGTTTTCAGCTGCTTTTTGTTGAATGACCAGCTGTTTCTGCATTTGAACGGCTTCATTGTAAAAAGCTTGTACATCATTCAGAATTTCTCTACTCATTTGAGTGCGTTCCAAGGAGGCCTGATTCTGTTTGATTTGAACCTGCTGAATTTTGGCTCGTTCTTTTCGAAGGAACAACGGGAACTCAAACGTAACACCATACTTATGGTTGGTTCGGAGGACCGAATATTCCGAAAAGGCATACAAAGGAGATTGGATGGCATTGACCTGAACGTCGAGCCGTGGTTTCAGAAACTCTTTTGCAAACCTTTCTTCTACCCTCAATTGGTCCAATTTTGACGAAAGTTTGAGGATTTCAGGATGGCTATTTTTAGCAAGCTCTAAGAATCGATTAAGGACGGATTCATCTAAGAGCCGACTGGGCGTTGGAGGGGGTACCGTTCCTTCAGGAAGTTCAACGGGATTTCCGTCTGCATTCCATAAATAATTGGAAAGGAATAAACTGAAATTATCAAAGTCTAGTTTGGCTTGCGCTAAGTCGACTTCACGTGCTTGTACTGTAATGGCCGCTTCCACCGAGTCACGACCCGCTTTTTCTCCTATGAGCACTTGGGTTCTCAGGAATTTGAAACGATTTAGGGCTAACTCATATCCTTCCTTTTGAAGCTGGTAGTTTTGGTAGGTATAGTACCACTCCCAGTAGTCCTTGGCGGCATCGTACATGATCTTATTGATCATTTTTTGTTGCTCAGCTTGGGCAATTTTCTGGTAGATTCGGGCTTGCTTCAGGATATTACGCCTTTGGTCGAGGAGCATGCCACGACCAAGGGGAACGTTTAATCCAATTACATTGACTCGATCTGAAAATTCGGGGTTGAGTCGATCTCCCCCGTTTTCCTCACGAGCCATTTTGAGGTCGATCCCTCCCCAAACGGGAACTTTGAGCGCGGTCTCCCAATGGCTAAAGTAGAGTTTATCATTGACGGATTTTCGCTCAAAGTTCGACTCTAATTTTGGATCAAATTGGCCACGCGCCATCATTAACTCCGCTTGCGCATCATCCAACACCAGTTGAGCTTGTTTAATGACAGGATGGTTCGTTAAAACAAGCTGGTAAAAGTCGAGGTAACTAAAAGGGCGGTCTGTCTGTGCTGTAGCCGTCAAGCTAAAAAGCAATCCGCCCCAAATTAAAAGGCTTCGTATCATTTTTTCTTGGCGTCTTCTTTTTTCGCATTTTTTGTGTAAACCTCATCCGCTTTGGGGATTTCTTTCAAGCTAGGCGGGAAGGCATTCAGCTGACGCCAGATTTCGAACCACACCGGAACGTTTTCCAACATCACCCATCCATAAACCCCAGAACCCATTCTGAGTTGTTCTGGCCATTCTTCTTCTCCCTCCCGAGGAGTGACCAGTAGACGGTATTTTCCGTCAGGGCTATCCACGTAGTCAATAACTGAAACGGTTCCACCGAATGTACCCACAGCAACCGACGGCCAACCGGAAAACTGAAGCGCAGGCCAGCCTTCAAATTCGATCCGAACTTCTCTATTCCGTTGAATCAAGGGGACGTCCATGGCATTGACATACAGCTCAACAGCCATCGATGGGTTTTTGGGTTGAAGTGTACAAATAGCTTCCCCTTGTTTGATGGTTTCACCAATACCCGCTTTTAAAGCCCGAACCACAAATCCATCTTGTGGAGCCCGAATTACATAATAACCTTGGCGTACTTCCACACTCGACTGTTTATTGATCAATTTCGAAAGTTCGGCCTGTCCCTCAGCGAGAGCCACTTCGGCGGAGGCTAAATCGGAGGTCGCTTTGGCTATTTTTTCCCCATATTCTGCCCGAACCGCATTGAACTCGATCCGACTATTCAGTAATTCTTGACGTGAAATTTGGAGTTTATTTTGCGTGGATACCAATTTTGCTTGGGTCTCTTGCAACTTAAGTCGACGTGTTTCAACGTCCAAAAGGGATAGGATTTGTTGTTTTAACTGATATTCCCCGCGATCCAGACGTTCTTTGGCAATGGATACCTGGAGACGGTCATTGATCACATCGACACTGTCAGATTGTACTTTGGCTGTATTTTGACGGATTTTGTTTTGGGCTTTTTGTAAACTGAACTGATAGTTCTCGCGCAAGGCTTGAAGCTGGTCATTCAAGGCTACAATTTTTTGCCGGTAACCATCGATTCCATTTTGTTTGGCTTGGATTTGTTCCTGTAAACGGATTAGGATGTCGGGGTCAAAGTAATCGTCTTTGATTTCCGAAATAACAATAAGGGTATCACCCTTCTTTACCTCCTGGCCTTCCCGGATACTCCATTTAACTACCTGGCCATCAATGGTATTTTGAACGGTTTGAGGACGGTCTTGGGGTGTGAGTGCAGTGACTAAGCCATTTCCGCTAATGTTCTGCTGCCAAGGTAAAAAAAGCACCACAAGGAAAACGAGTAAAAAGCCGGCCATCCATTTTCTGAGAATATTGGTGGCTTTGGGCGTGCGCAAGGTATCCAAAACATACAGTTCCTGTTTTGGGTCTAGCTCTTTGTCCGAAGAATTACTGGATATATTCAACATGTCTTTTCAATTCGATTTAGGTCGTACACGTAATGAAGCGGTCGTCCGTTTTGATTTGCTCAAACGGGCCCTCTAAGATGATTTGCCCTTGGTCGAGCACACAAACACGATCACAAGCAGCCATCACGGTGGGGTCATTGGAGACCGTGATGAAAGTCCAAGGAGCCTGAGGGGCGGTTAGGAAATTCATGAGGTGTTGGATGTACGGTCGATCTAAATGTTCAAAGCTTTCCGAGACAAGCAATAGTTTGGGTTTATTGACGATACATCGAGCCAAGGCAATTTTGGCTGCAAAGCTGGAAGAAAAACGACGTCCACCGGAGATCATTTCGGTTTGAACCCCATCCTTTAAAGAACCGACCGTTTCGTTGAGCTGCAGCTTCTCAAGGACTTCATAGGTATCTTTCAACGATACTTTGGGGCGATTCATGGTGATATTTTCGAGCAAAGTGCCATTAAAAATACCCTCGGAGGTAACATTTCGCTCAATGATCTCATGAAGGTGATCTCGTTCAATATCTCGAAGCGCGACTTGGTTGTACAAAATCGTTCCTTCGTAGTCGGTCAAAATCCCCGCTAGAATATTGATCAAGGTCTCTTTTCCAGATCCATTTTTTCCAACAATGCAAATTTTCTCATTGGATTTAATTGACAAGGAGAGGTTATGCAATACAGGCTTCTTGGAATCCTCATAGCTATACTGAAGATCGTTTAAATGGATGGATAGACCACCCTCTTGTAAACGCAGGTGTTTGACAACTCCTTTGTTGGGTTCCAAGGGTAAGTCGGATACTTGGCCTAGTTTATCGACGGCTGTTAAGAGGTCGAATAAGGAATCTACCGATAAAAGTATTTTTTCAACGGAACCAATAACAAGAACGATGACGATTTCGGAAGCTACAAACTGACCAATGGTGATTTGGCGATCGATGACCAAGTAGGTACCTAAGATCAACAAACCGGCTGTCACGAAGGACTTAAAGAATACGGCGTTGTAAAAGATGATCAAGATGTTGTCAAAATACTTTTTCCGGTATTTCAGGTAGGTATTGACGTGTCTTTCCATCTTATTAAGAGGAAAGGATGGATTCCCAGATACTTTAAAAGCATACAACGTTCGGGCAATGTCTTGAAGCCATTGGGCAATTTTATATTTGCTTTTTGACTTGAGGATATTGACATCCAACGTGGATTTACCCAAAACACGAATCACTGCCAAAAGTAAAAGAATGGTTACCACCGAGAAGGCTATGAAAAGCGGGTGATACGCGGCTAACAAGAAAAGGCCAAAGATGATTTGGATCAAGGCCGCTGTGGTATCGATTAATAATTTGGGAAGCGTTTTTTGAACCGTAATAATATCAAAAAAGCGGTTCATGAGTTCGGGTGGATAGTACTTCATCAAGGCCTCGGTTTTGACTCGAGGCAATCGATAGGTATAATCGAAAGCCGCCTTGGCAAAAAGTCGTTCTTGAAGGTATTCCATCACCGTTAATTGCATCACCTGCATCACCCCTGAGACGATCAATGCGACAATCACCAAGGCAATTAATACATAAATTGAGCTAAAGAAAAGGCCCCCTTGTACCATCCCGATGATGGCCTGAATTCCCAATGGTAGCACAAGGGAGATGGCTCCAATCAGTATGGCATAGGTGTAGATACTGAAAATGTCTTTCTTCTCCATCTTCAACATTTTGATCAATCGATCCACAGGGCTTAGAGCCTCCTGTTGTTTTTGTTGATCAGGCGTCAATGTTGCGATGGTGTCTAGTCGGAAGAACGAAAACAACCGAATCTTTCCTTTTTCATCCAGTACAGGTTCTGGATTTTTGATTGGGTCCACTCCTTTCGAGGTAAGGAGAAAAAAGGTACGGTCTTTCTTTCCCGATTCTAGATAGGAGATAACAGGAATCTCCTGCCCGTCGACTTTCGCTAAAAATAGGACCGGAAACGGGTTTTCTTCTTGTAAATCCTCTAATGCCTGGAGTTGAACCCAGTTTTCTAGAAGTAAGATGCCCGCCAACTCTGACTTCGAGCGTATTTCTGAAATAAAATCCTCGATTTCATACGTCTGTTTCAGGTAAGGTACGGAGGAAGGGTCGAACGGAATTTGGTAGTACTCACACAACTTCCGTAAGGTAAATTCTATTTGTTTGTTAGTCATATACTATTCTTTATATGAATATTCCATTTGAATAACGGTAGTCTATGGAAAAAAGTTTGACCCAAAAGCATAGATCATTTTATATTGGATATAAAAAGTTCTGATAGGTTTGGGAAAAGGTTTAAATATTTGAGTAAAATTATATTACTTCTTGAAATTGTCTAAGTTTTGCTAAAAAGATATATATTTGCTAAATAATTATAGATACGGAATGGAATCAATGGCATGCCCCCAATGCCAAGCGAATGACGGGGCAAAAAATGGAGTCATCAATGGGCGACAACGGTTTAAATGCAAGGCTTGCGGTTACAATTACACAGTTGAAAAATTAGGAAAGAACATCGATAGTTATTATGTAATAAAGGCCTTGCAGCTTTACATAGAAGGGGTAAGTTACCGAGAAATTGAACGGTTGCTTGGCGTTAGTCATGTTTCAGTTATGAATTGGGTGAAAAAGTTTCAGATCAAAATCCCCAAACAAAATTTATACAATCCTACCTACCGGATTTTAAACCACAAGGAACTTACCGAGTTTTATGCCAACAAAGAAAACCTAAAAGGAGCCGGGATGATTGTGACCGAATTAGGCGATAAATTCATGCTGATCCGTTGGGAGCGTTTCAAAAAATGAGGAAAATCTTGGAATAGTTCAATTTATAATCCAATGATTATACCGGTGTTTGATTTAAAGAAAATTAGATTTTTTTAATAATCAACTAGCATCTACGCATCTGAGGAAGTGTTCAGGCCCAAAAAGTGTCCAATTCAGCGCCGCCAGTCCGAGAAAATCTGTCCAATCTTAAGAAGAGCGATCTATAGCTATTTAGCTTTGCTATAGATAAAATTTTCATGTTCGAATTATTGTTTACAGTTTTGTCAACGAAAAGTACAACAAAACTACAATAAATTCCTATGAAAAAACGCAGTACCATCCTAGCCTTGAGTCTCTGGTTCGCCGTCACCGGGCTAGCACTGGCTCAAGGTTCCACCGACTACGGTGCGGGTTTAAAAGTTGACTTAAACGAGAATAAATCGAAGTACATTCGATTTTTAGTTTGGAATCAGATTTGGTTTCGTCATTCCCAAATGAATCCGGGTACGTCGATAAATGGAGATGTGGTTACGTCGCAAACCGATATTTCCAGCCGTCGTTTGCGGATTTTGGCCTATGCGCAGGTGTCCAAACGGTACATGGTTCTTTCTCATGTTGGTATCAACAACCAAACCTTCATCAACGGTGGCGCTTCCGGAAGTGCTGGGACTGGGGGGTACGGCGCCGGGAAAAAACCGGGAATCTTCTTTCATGACGCGTGGAATGAATACGCGGTCTTTTTGCCTGATCCAAAAAAGAAGTTTAGCCTTTCGGTTGGAGCGGGACTGCACTACTTCATGGGAATTTCCCGGATGACCATGGGCTCTACCCTTAACTTCCTGGCTGTGGATGCCCCTATATTCAACTGGCCATTGATCGAAAACTCGGATCAATTTGCACGCCAGGCTGGATTTTTCGCGAAAGGAAAGTGGGATAAGTTGGAATATCGGTTCAGTTTAAACAAACCCTTTGCTACCAATTTGGCCCCCGCAAATGCAACTTCAGCAGACCGCGCCGTGGCTGTAGATAACAACGGAAATGCCAAGTGGTCGAAGGCTGGGTATGTTGAGTATCAATTTTTGGATCAAGAATCCAATGTTTTGCCCTTTAAAGTGGGTACCTATGTAGGGACCAAGAAAGTATTCAACATCGGAGCCGGATTTTACACGGCGCCTGAGGCCACTCGTTCCCAAGTAGCTGGTCAGGTTTCAAAGCACCCCATGCGATTACTATCAGCGGATGTGTTTTTGGATATGCCGGTCGGTGAAAAATCAAAAAAAATGGCCATTACAGCGTATTCTGTCTTGTATGACTATGACTTTGGTCCGAATTACCTCCGGAACATCGGTATCATGAACGAAGGCTCCATGAACCCCCAGTTTACAGGCTCACGTGCGCTGGCGGGTCCAGGAAATGCGCAACCGTTGATCGGAACCGGACAAATTTGGTATACGCAAGCCGGACTATTACTTCCCACGTCCGCCGAAAAACCTAAAATGCGGGTGCAGCCTTTTGGAGCCTATACCTACAAAAATTTTGAGGCCCTTGACAAAGCTAGTGGACAATTTGATATCGGTGCCAATTTCTTCATCGATGGTCACCATGCTAAGATTACCACCCAATATTCCACTCGCCCAGTGTATACAGCACCTGGTGTAATGGATAAAGCAAAAGGTGAATTTATCGCACTACTTCAAGTCTATTTATAATTAACCCTTAATCTCATTTTACCAATTTTAACCAACTCAATGTTATGGCAGAGAAAAAACAAGGCCTAGCGTCCATTATCACGGCCTCCTCCGTAGGAACCATGATCGAGTGGTATGACTTCTATATTTTTGGAAGTTTGGCCACCATCATTTCCACTAAATTTTTCCCAACAGACAACCCAACAGCCGCCTTTTTATCCACCTTGGCCACGTTTGCGGCTGGGTTTGTGGTTCGGCCTTTTGGAGCCATTTTCTTTGGTCGTCTAGGGGACTTGATCGGTCGGAAATATACCTTCATGCTGACCCTCCTCTTGATGGGTGGTGCAACTTTTTTGATTGGATTGATCCCAGGTTATGAAACCATTGGATTCATGGCTCCGGTTCTTGTCTTGATCCTTCGCTTGTTACAAGGTTTGGCTCTAGGCGGGGAGTATGGAGGAGCAGCCACTTATGTGGCGGAACATTCTCCGGCCCATCAACGTGGGTTCTGGACCTCTTGGATCCAAACCACCGCCACGGTCGGGTTATTCGTTTCCTTAATCGTGATCCAAATTACTCAAACTGTTTTAGGTAAGGAGACTTTCGAAGATTGGGGATGGCGTGTGCCGTTTTTAGTTTCAATATTAATGGTAGGGGTGTCGTTCATCATCCGCCGAAACATGCACGAGTCGCCTTTATTTGCCAAAGCCAAAGCGGAAGGCAAAACCTCAACCAATCCATTGAAAGAATCATTTGGGAATAAATTAAACTTCAAATTTGTCTTGTTGGCCTTGTTAGGAGCTACCATGGGCCAGGGTGTCGTTTGGTATACAGGACAGTTTTACGCGTTGAGTTTCTTGCAAAAAGTCATGAATATTGACCTTAAGCAAACCAATGAATTAATGACGATAGCCCTGTTGATGGGTACGCCGTTTTTCGTTTTCTTTGGTTGGTTGTCCGACCGCGTCAATCGAAAAACCATCATGTTGGCTGGTATGCTGTTGGGGGTTGTTGCGTATCGTCCCATTTATCGCCAGATGTATGAGACAACCAATGTGGCCAATAAGTCAGAAATCGTAGAAAAAACAACGATAGAAGAAAAACGGGCAGCTGTTTTGGTGGATGGAGTCGAAACTGCTGATTCGACCATCACTACAACCACCAAGAAGGAGTTTGCAGATGGAACTTTATTGGAAGAAAAGAAAATTCAAAAAGTGTTAGCCGATGGGTCAGAAGCTCCCAAAGCGGAAATCAAGAAAACGGTAACAATCAACAGTTCCGACAAGTGGACGCTTATCTTCTTGATTTTTATTCAAGTTTTATTCGTGACCATGGCTTACGGACCTATCGCCGCCTTCTTGGTTGAAATGTTCCCAGTCAAGATTCGGTACACGTCGATGTCGCTTCCTTACCACGTTGGAAATGGTATCTTTGGTGGACTTCTGCCAACTATTGCTACAGCTCTAGTGGTTAATGCAAGTAAAGCCAATGAGGCCGCGGCCGCTGCAGGACAACCACTTCCTTACGAGGCACCTTACTTGGAAGGTTTATGGTATCCGATTATTATCGCCGCCATGTCATTCGTGATAGGGGTTGTTTACATCAACGGAAAGGATCGCAATATCCACGACTAATTCACTCACTCTTAAATTGAAAAAACTTATGAACGCAATACGTCGAATTTTATCCATCGTCTGGATTCTGGCTGGAATCTACGCCGGTTACTACCTCATCTACGAGCAAGCTATCCCTAAATTTCAAACAGGGAAAACGGATGACTTGATCCCGGCGGGTATCTATACCTTCATCCTCGTTCCGTTGATTGTCGGTAGTCTCAGTATTTTTGGTTGGTATGCCCTGAAAGGGGAATATGACCGCGAAGATTAATAAATAAGGCTTAGGGTTTAATAGTGCAAGTAATGCGTTCGAGATTCTCGAACGCATTCTTTTTTATCAAATGCCTATACCAATTTACCGCTAAATATGTGAATATCTTTGTTTAAGCCGAGGGTCTGGTGTATCTTAGTATCGTTAAACAAAAACTGGTTTGAGTGATATCAGTCGGTCGCAGCGTTTCATGGGTCTGAGTATTTTTTTTCTATTACTCCTCAATTTTCCATGGGTGGGGGTAATGGATAAGGGTGCCTCTTGGTTTTCGATTCCAGTCGTCATTTATTACCTAGGAGGTATTTGGTTGGGGGCAATTGTGTTGGCAGCGGTTTGGATTAATCGGAAGTCAGGACCATGGAAAAATCGCTGATCGTCGTTTCTTCCTTGCTTTACTTGGGTTTTTTATTTTTTCTAGCCTACTGGGCAGAATCAAGAAGTCGTAGTAAAAATTCGTTCATCAATAGTGGATACGTATATTCATTATCGTTGGCAATTTATTGTACAGCTTGGACGTATTACGGCTCTGTGGGGCGTGTTTTAACGGATGGTTTAGATTTTTTGGCGGTGTACTTGGGTCCAACACTCATGATGTGGTTGGGGTGGACCGTCTTGCGAAAGATCATTCGGATTTGCAAAGTACAACGGATCACATCTATTGCCGACTTCTTATCTGCTCGGTATGGAAAAAATCGATCTCTGGGCGTTTTGGTTACCATCATTTGCATTCTTGCCGGAATTCCCTACATCGCTTTGCAGATCAAGGCCATTGCTGCCAGTTTTAGTATTGTTTCACCTGGTCAACCTGAAGGTGAGGTCTTTCAAGACTACCCCTTCTATATCGTTCTTTGTATTATTGCATTTACTTTATTGTTTGGAACGCGTCGGATTGCACCCAACGAACGTCATGAAGGAGTTGTTTTTGCCATTGCCTTCGAGTCATTGGTCAAGCTTGCCGCTTTTTTAATTGCCGGGGTGTATGTTACGTGGTTTTTGTTTGATGGCTTTACCGATGTATTTTCATTGGTTCAAATCAATCCGGTTTTTTTTGATACCTTCTCCGTTCAAAAAAATCCTGGATATGCCAACTGGTTTTTTCACATCGTCCTTTCTGCATTGGCTTTTTTGTTTTTGCCCAGGCAGTTTCAAGTGTCGGTAGTGGAGAATGTCAACGAAGAAAATATCAAACAATCCATTTGGCTTTTCCCATTGTATTTGTTTTTGATCAACATTTTCGTCATTCCCGTGGCCCTGGCTGGAGAACAGCTATTGGCAGGCTCTTCTGTCTCTCGAGATAGTTATGTATTGGCCATTCCGCTGCTGTTTTCTCAAAAAAGCCTTGCCTTGCTGATATACCTCGGTGGTTTTTCGGCAGCCACCGGCATGATCATGGTCGAAACCATTGCCATCAGCACCATGTTGAGCAACAACCTATTCCTTCCGCTTTTGATCAATAAACCCTTTTTCAGAGAGCGTATTGGAGGATATCTACCCCAACTGGTGATTTTTCTGCGTCGATTGTCGGTGGTCTTCGTTGTTTTGCTTGGATATCTCTATTTCCAAAAGGTAGCTGACAAATATACCTTGGTGTCCATTGGCATGACGGCCTTTGTTGCCATCGCGCAATTCGCCCCCGCAGCATTAGGTGCCTTGTTCTGGAAGCGCGGTACACAAAAAGGAGCTTTTTGGGGATTAATGGGGGGAATTGTGTTCTGGATTTTCTTACTCATCATTCCGTCTATTTATCAACAGCATGAATTGCCTGCGGGACTTCAGCAAGTGTTCATCACGCTGACCGAGCTTCTGAGAATTGACGGCTTGGACGAAATCTCCACCGCTACCTTTTGGTGTCTTTTTGTGAATACCTCGCTGTTTTATTTTATTTCGATCCGAACGCCCATGTCGTCTACTGAGCATAATCAAGCAGTATTGTTTACCGATATTTTCCGATACTCGGAGGCCTATGAGCAATCGGTGGTATGGCGTGGGCAAGCGATGATTACAGATATCAAAGGGCTATTGATTTCGTTTCTAGGAAAACCTAAAACCGAACGGCTGTTACGACTTTTTGCCACGCGTAATCGAATCGATCTAAAAAATCAATTGGCAGATCCTCGGTTGGTCAATTATGCCGAGAAAATCTTAGCTGGGATGGTCGGTTCAGCCTCCGCCCGTTTGATGGTTTCAAATGTCACGAAGGAGGAAAATATATCGCTTCACGAAGTTGTGACGATCTTAAAAGAGTCGCAACAATTGGCGGAAAACAATAAGGAATTACAACAAAAGTCGCAAGCTTTACGGCAATTGACGGATGAACTACGGGCGACCAACGAAAAATTGGTCCAGTTGGATAAGTTGAAAAATGAATTTCTCGCCACCGTCACGCATGAAATTCGAACTCCCTTGACGTCCATCAAGGCGATGAGTGAAATCATCACCGACAACCCCGATTTGGAAGAAGAACAACGTCTCGAATTTTTGAAAATCATTACCAAAGAGTCAGAGCGCTTGAGTCGGTTGGTGAATCAGGTTCTGGATCTTGAAAAATACGAATCTGGGACCTTTGATCTGTCCAAGACGAAAACGGATTGGAAGGCATTGGTAGATGAAACAACTGCTAGTTTGGCGGAGGTGATGCGAGAGAAGGGAATTCGGTGCCAAACATTTTTTCAACCAGGATTACCTGAGGTGCTAGTCGATCAAGACAAGATGCAGCAAGTGATGTTGAATTTATTGGGAAATGCCATCAAATTTGTTCCAGTGGGTTCTGGGGACATAAGTATAGACGTCCAGTATGGCCTGAAATGGATGCAGGTCGTGATTTCGGACAATGGGCCGGGGATTGAGGAAAGTCACCAAGAAAAGATATTCCTCAAGTTTTTTCAATCGGATAACCAATTGGTCAAAAAACCCTTGGGCAGTGGCCTTGGGTTAGCTATTTCAAAGAAAATTATTGAATTACATGGCGGGAGTATTGAGGTTGAAAACAGGCCAGTCGGTGGGGCCCAATTTACATTCAAGATCCCGTTATAATTAAAAGTTCCCATCATGATGAGCATTCGCGACGAAGTAAAAGTATTAATTGTGGATGATGAACCAAGCATTTTATTATCCCTCGAATTTTTAATGAAAAAGGAAGGATACAAAGTCTTTATTGCCCGGGATGGACAGGAAGCCTTCGATATTTTGGCTGAACAAAAACCCCATATCATTCTCTTGGATATCATGATGCCCAAAGTGGATGGTTATGAAGTATGTCGTCATATTCGTCAAACTCCGCAGCACGAAAACATGAAGGTTGTTTTTATGAGTGCTCGAAACAAAGAATCGGATATTGAACATGGGTACGAGGTCGGGGCTGACTTATACATTCCTAAACCATTTTCCACGCGTGATTTAGTCAAAAAAGTAAACATGCTTTCCACAGGCCTAGTCCTGTAATCATATAACCATCTTTTCAATCAAACCAGTAAACGTTCATTCAAAATGAGAATCAGAACATTTGAGGAGTACAACCAAGCATACCAACACAGTGTAGAAGACCCGGAGGGATTTTGGGGAGAAGTTGCCCAAGAATTTACATGGAAAAAACCATGGAAACGGGTTTTAGACTGGAATTTCAAAGAGCCCAACATCAAATGGTACGTCGGCGGAAAAATGAATATTACCGAGAATTGTCTGGATCGGTGGGCGCATAGCAAGCCCAACCAGCCGGCCATTATTTGGGAGCCCAATGAAATCGATGACGATGCAGTCGTTTTAACGTACAAGGTACTATACGAGCGTGTTTGTCGGTTCGCCAATGTGCTCAAAAAACATGGGGTTAAAAAGGGAGATCGGGTTTGTATTTATATGCCCATGATTCCGGAATTGGCCATTGCTGTCTTGGCTACTGCCCGAATTGGGGCCATTCATTCCGTTGTTTTTGGTGGATTCTCTGCAAAGTCCATTGCCGATCGGATCAACGATTCAGCTTGTAAATTAGTGATAACCACCGACGGCGCATTCCGTGGGAACAAGCGGATTCCGATGAAAGAAACAGTGGATGATGCTTTGATCGGTTGTCCGTCAGTAGAGAAGGTGATTGTCGCGACCCGTACCCGTACCCCGATCTCCATGATCAAAGGTCGAGATTACTGGTGGGAGGAAGAGGTCAAAGTTGCCTTGCCTGATTGCCCTGCAGAGGAAATGGACTCCGAGGATCCACTCTTTATTCTATATACATCAGGATCAACCGGTAAACCCAAAGGCGTTGTACATACGTGTGGGGGCTATATGGTCTACACGGCCTATACGTTTCAAAATGTTTTTCAATACGAGCCAGGCCAGGTGTATTTCTGTACAGCCGACATTGGCTGGATCACCGGACACTCCTATATCGTCTATGGCCCCATGCTCAACGGTGCCATCAGTGTCCTATTTGAAGGCGTTCCTACTTACCCCGATGCGGGACGATTTTGGGATATCGTCGAAAAACACAAAGTGGACATCTTCTACACGGCTCCCACCGCCATTCGTTCGCTGATGGGCTTTGGGGAAGAATACTATAAAGACAAAGACTTGTCGTCTCTGAAAGTGTTGGGATCGGTGGGTGAGCCCATCAATGAGGAAGCTTGGCAATGGTACAACAAAAATATCGGCAAAGAACGCTGCACGATCGTGGATACTTGGTGGCAAACCGAAACCGGTGGAATCATGATTTCTCCGTTGGCTAATATCACCAAAACCAAACCCGCCTTTGCTACGCTGCCTTTGCCTGGGATCCAACCAGTGTTGGTAGATGAAAACGGGAAGGAGATTGAAGGAAATGGAGTAAACGGTAATTTGTGCATCAAGTTCCCTTGGCCCTCCATCATTCGGACGACATGGGGAGACCATGAGCGCTGCAAGCAAACGTATTTCTCGACCTACGAAAATATGTATTTCACCGGAGATGGCTGCATGCGGGATGAGGATGGTTATTACCGGATTACGGGTCGGGTCGATGATGTGATCAACGTATCAGGCCACCGAATTGGTACTGCTGAGGTCGAAAATGCTATCAACATGCACACAGGGGTGGTGGAGTCAGCCGTGGTGGGGTATCCTCATGAAATCAAAGGGCAAGGGATTTATGCCTATGTGATTTGCGAAGAAATGCCATCCGACGATTCCATGACGCAAAAGGATATCCTGGCTACGGTCACCCGGGTGATAGGACCCATCGCCAAACCGGATAAAATTGTGTTTGTCCCTGGCTTACCCAAAACACGATCGGGCAAAATCATGCGACGTATTTTACGTAAGGTTGCGGAAGGTGATACGTCCAACTTGGGGGATACGTCTACGTTATTGGATCCGGCTGTGGTAGAGGATATCATCGCTAGGGCTGCGAAAGCTTAACGAGAAGTACAAACAAACAATACAGAATGCGGTTCAAACTTGAATGGTTGAACCGCATTTTTTATTCCTCCCAATCACCTCGCAGTTGATGGCGAATTAGGACCTTGACATAATGTCGATTTCGCCTACCTTTCTTGGCATCGGCCCGTTTCTCTTGACGTTTGTCTCGAACAATTCGCTCCAAATCATTCAAATCAGTGATATCATGGATATCTTGAATCGAGGTTCTTTTCGACATAAACAGACTATTTTCAACACATAAACCGAATGTTTTGCGAAAAGTTATTGAAAATCTACCTTGTTTTCCAGCAAATGAATGGCTTCTATTTTGATTTTATGGTAAATAATTCTGTTATTAGGAACTCTATTGAACTCTAAACCTATTTAATTTTATGCGGAATGTTGACATCATGCGCAAAGCGTACGAAGACCTCAGAGGAAATTGGTTGATCGCCATAGGAGCAGGACTCCTTTACCTTTTACTCACCGGAGGGGCTCAATATGTAGCCCGTCAAGTTTTTGGAATAGAGGTGATAGATGGGGATATGGATTTGGAACCTGTTCCATCGGTATATAATACGTTTCCCCTGTTGATCGCACTTTTGTTGGTGGCTCCTTTTTTATTGGGTTTTGCTCATTTCTATTTGTCCATAGCTAGACGACAGGAGGTTCGGATCGAGCAGATCTTCCAAGGGTACCAAAACCTGTGGAAGTCGATCGCCACCTATGTCTTGATGGTTGTTTTTCTGGTTTTGTGGTTTATCCTTTTGATTATACCAGGAATCATCATGTCGTTGGCCTATTCTCAAGCGTTCTTCATTCTGGCGGACGATCAGGATATTCGGCCTTTAGATGCCATCCGAAAAAGCACAGAAATGATGAGAGGGTATAAATGGAAGTACTTCCGTTTGCAGTTACGGCTTGTTGGTTTGGCCTTGCTTTGTCTGCTCACCTTAGGGATTGGTTTTATTTGGTTATACCCGTATGCGCAGGCAGTAGGAGCGGTATTTTATGAAGATATAAAAAATAACCCGGCTGGATGAATTTTGAACGAGAGGTCAACTTCGACAAAAGTTGATCTCTCGTTTTGGCCGGATTATAAGGACTTGCATGAACCTAAACGCAGCGTGTGGAAGAGAATGTCTCATGAAGAGTTCTGTGATGGGAGTAGGGGAAATTTTTTTTAGGTTTGACTTCTACTTTTGAATGACTTCAAAATGAAAAAGTATCAGGCTAAAATTCTTTAGCTTCCCACTGAATTTACTGTGAAAAAACGGGACCATCACTGCCTATTTTGCGGCGATGGTCCCGTTTGTCGTTTTTGAGCCTGAATGGGTATCTATCGATCAAAAATCCAAATGGCAATTCCACCATTCGGAATCAAAACGTGTTCCATACGACTTATAAAATTCGATGGCTGGTGTGTTCCAATCTAATACTTGCCACATCATTCCGGAACAAGCCGTCGATTTGGCGATATCGACGGTGGCATCAAACAATAGTTTTCCGTAACCCTTTCCACGAAACTCCTCTCGGACAATCAGATCCTCCAAATAGAGCCGTTTCCCTTTCCAGGTCGAATACCGGTAATAATACAACGACATCCCCACGGGCTTACCGTTTTCTTCACCTAGAATTGCCCAAAAACAAGGATTTTCTCCAAAACCTTCGGCAATCATTCGTTCTACGGTATTGGTTACCTGTTCAGGGGCTTTTTCAAAGACGGCCAATTCCTGAACCAAGGCAAACAAAGTAGGGACGTCCGCTTGAGTGGCTTCTCGAATTACGAAAGACATAAGACAAATTAGTTAAATTGTAAATAATGCTCCCACTTGTCAAGTACCTGTTGGAAATCCTCGGGTAATTCGGAGTCAAATTGCATCCACTCCTTGGTCGTCGGATGCTCAAATCCTAAGGTTTTGGCATGTAATGCTTGGCGTGGAAGTAGGTTTAAGCAATTATCGACAAATTGCTTGTATTTCGAAAAAATCTGACCACGAAGGACTTTGTCTCCACCGTACGCCACATCTCCAAAGAGAGGATGCCCCAAATATTTCATATGCGCCCGAATTTGGTGGGTCCGTCCTGTTTCCAAATTGCATTGAATCAAGGATACATATCGAAGACGTTTGATAACCTTGTAGTGCGTTATGGCCTCTTTTCCATAGGAACCATCAGGGAAAACATCGCACAGGCGCCGATCTTTGTAACTTCTCCCAATATGCGCATGGATCGTTCCTTGGTCTTCCTTAGGTTCTCCCCAAATTAACGCATAATACGTTCGTTGGGTGGTATGATTGGCAAACTGCTTGGCTAAATATTGCATGGCATATTCGGTCTTGGCAATAACCAATAAGCCCGAAGTACCTTTATCGATCCGATGAACCAAGCCTGGCCGAGTATGATCGTTCCCTTTGGCCGAAGGAAGTTGCCCAAAATGATGCACCAAGGCATTCACTAACGTGCCGTCTGGATTTCCATGTCCGGGATGAACCACCATTTCTTGGGCCTTGTTGACAATCAGTAGATCGTCGTCCTCATAAACAATGTTAAGGGGAATATCCTGAGGAAGTACATCATAATCCTCTCGAGGTGGGTGAGGAAAAGAAATGACGATTTCATCTAAAGGCTTAACTTTGTAACTGGCTTTTACCAGATGTCCATTGACCGTCACGGATTCGGTCTCAATGGCTTGCTGAATTTTATTCCGTGAATTGTTTTTCAAGTGATACCCTAGGTATTTATCTAGGCGCATCAAAGATTGTCCCGCATCGACCGTAATGCGGTGGTGCTCAAATAAATCGTCCTCTTCAGGGGACGCATCGGGCTGGTCTGATAAAGAATATTGCATAGTGCAAAATTACGCTATTTATGTGGGAATTAGAAAAAATCATCCAAACCCCTACACCACTACAGCGGCTTCAAGCCGATTGGCTGGAGGATCGACAGGTAGAAATTTGGGTCAAACGCGATGATCTCACCCATCCCAATATCATGGGAAACAAGTGGCGAAAATGGCAAGGACATCTCCGGCACATGCAAGATCGGAATATTCATCAGTTTTGTACTTTTGGTGGGGCACACTCCAATCACATCTGGGCCTCTGCCGCTCTGGGACAAATCATGGGTTTCCGGATGAAAGCATTTATTCGGGGGGACGAATTAAATCCCTTCAGTTCACCCACTTTGCGATTTGCCACTCAAGCAGGTATGGAGCTAGTGTTCCTTTCGCGTGCCGACTACCGCCACAAAAAAATAGAACCAGACGCCTTGGGTGAATCCTGGCATATAGTCCCCGAGGGAGGATCCGGACCTTTGGCTTGGGAGGGGTTTCAAGGACTCGTCAATGAAGTAGAATCTATTTTTCAGCCTGACGCCTACGTGGGCGCCATGGGTACGGGTGGGAGCCTGATCGGGCTGGCCAAGTATACGTCTGTGAAGGTAATAGGCGTCCCCGCTTTAAAAGGTATCGATTGGAACCCCGTTCTTCAAAACGCTGGAGCCTACGTGGATATCTGGGATGGATTCCATGAAGGTGGCTATGCCAAAAAATCTAAGGAATTGATGGATTGGATGCAAGGGTTTCAACAAAGCCATGGTTTTGCCCTAGATTCCATTTACACTGCCAAAGCATTCCGGGCCTTGGAATGGCAAGTGAAAAACAATTTTTTTCCACCCCATAGTCGGGTCGTTTTTATACACTCCGGTGGATTGACCGGTGACTACACCGGTTGACCGAACTGCATTTGGTGCAAATGATAATAAGCTCCTTGTTTTTGAATCAAGGTCTCATGATTGCCAACCTCCAAAATTTGACCTTTGTCCAGTACCACAATTTGATGGGCATGCTGAATAGTACTCAGCCGGTGGGCGATCACAATGGCGGTACGTCCTTTCATTAATTTCTCGATCGCCGCTTGAATCATTTCCTCCGTTTCCGAGTCGACGGAAGAGGTGGCTTCATCAAGTACGATGATTTTCGGATTTTGCACCATGGCCCGGACAAACGAAATCAATTGCCGCTGGCCAACCGACAACGTGGATCCTCGCTCCATGACCTGGTAGTCATACCCTCCTGGAAGTTGCATGATGAAGTCATGAACTCCCACAAGTTTGGCTGCCTCAATCATTTGTTCTCGAGTGATTTCGGGATCACCTAATGAAATATTATAGGCAATGGAATTGGAAAACAGAAAAACATCTTGTAATACGACCCCAATTTGTTTTCGCAGTGCACTTAGCTCATAAGACTCAACGGGGAGGCTATCCAATAGAATTCGGCCTTTTTGAATGTCGTAGAAGCGAGATAGCAAATTGATCACCGAGGACTTACCCGCGCCCGTAGCTCCAACAAAGGCGATGGTCTCACCTGGTTTGACATGAAATGAAATATCTTTCAGAATTACTTGGTCGGGATTATATCCAAACCAAACATGGTCAAATTGTACTTCACCTTGAAGAGCCTTGACCACGTTCCCTTGGTTGCTGGTATACTCCTTGGAGTCCAACACAGCAAATATGCGCTCCGTACTTACAATGCCCATTTGAAGGGTATTCACCCGGTCAGCGATCATCCGAATGGGACGGAAAAACTGGTTTATGAACATGATGAAAGCCGTGACCGTACCAAACGTGACTTCCTGGTCAATGATTTGCCGGGCACCGTACCAAACGACCAATCCAGTACCCAACGCAGCAATTACCTCGGCTACTGGAAAGTAAATGGAGTAATATAGGATCGATTTGATATTTGCGTCACGATGTTCTCGATTGATTTGATCGAATTTCTCCATTTCGTGCTTCTCCGCGTTGAAGATTTGTACCACACTCATTCCCGTGATATGCTCTTGAACAAAGGAATTGAGGTTAGCCACGGCATTTCGAACCACTTGAAAGGAGCTTTTAACTTTTTCCTTGAACACATAGGTGGCCATCATCATCAGCGGCACGGTCGAAAGGCTGATCAGCGACAACCGCCAGTCGGTATAAAACATTACAGAGATAATCAAAACCAATTGTAAGATATCTCCGGCTATGGCCGCAAAGCCCGAGCTAAAGACTTCAGCTAGGGTTTCGATATCGGAAATCGTGCGAGTGACCAATCGGCCAATCGGCGTATCATCAAAGAACTTGAGGCGAAGGTGAATGATTTTTTCATACAATTCCAGCCGGATGTCCCGAATGATGTATTGGCCCAACCAGCCCGCTGCATAGGTATTGTAAAATGAGATAATCGCATTTAAGATGAGCAAGCCCACCATAGCAGCTAAGCACCAAGCCAAGAGAGTGTAGTTTCCTTCGGCGATGGGGTGGTCAATGGTATACTGGATCAGGAGGGGTTGAAGGGGGGAAAGCCCGGCACCCAACATGATCGTGAGTACCAGCGTAAAGAATTTCCCTCGGTAGGGGCCTGTATAGGCAAACAATCGGACCAAGATTTCTCGGTCAAAAATTCGTCCTGATTTCGAGTTTTCCAAAACAACAAGTAGCTTAAGGTGCCCAATAGACTAGAAACCTTATTTTTTTATTTTAGGTTCGATCAGGTACCGAGTGAATTCAGTCAGAAAGCCGATACCATAGGCCAAAAGTTGAATGAAACACGCAATGATGCTCAAAAGACCAACCTGAAGGGACTGATTTTGTCGAGTGGCATCCCAGCCTATGATCATACTATACAAGGTGTAGGCGATGGCTCCTAGGATCGCAAAAGGAGGAAATATCCAAGCCCAAAGTGGGATACTTAAAAGCCCAAGAAGAAATAGGGCCGGGAAAATATGCACCACTTTCAGTTCTTTTGGATAGAATCGAAACAGATTGATTCGTCCTCGGCCAAAGAAATGCAATTGTTTGAAGAATTGACCAAAAGAGGTTCGTCTTTTATGGTATACAAAAGCCTCTGGGATCAATCCGACACGGAAACCATGTGCTATAATTCGAATACTAAATTCGATGTCTTCAGCCATGCGAGTCAACCGATATCCACCCACTGTTTCGTACACCTGGCGAGAAAGTCCAAAATTAAAGCTTCGGGGATGAAACTGCCCTCCCAAGTTCTGCTTTTTACCCCGAATTCCCCCAGTGGTGAAGACGGAGGTCATGGCATAATTGATGGCTTTTTGAATGGGGGTGAAGGAGGCATCGGCGGCGTCGGGTCCACCGAAGGCATCCCACCGATTGGCGTTCAGTCCTTCTTCTACCTTTTCCAAGTAGGTGGGGGGAAGGACGGCATCTGAATCTAGCTGAATGAAATAATCACCGGTCGCTCGTTCAAATGCATAGTTTCTTGAAAATCCTTGTCCAGAGTTTGGTTTGTTGAAATACCGGATTGGGAGTTTTTGGGAGAATTCTTGACAAACTGATTCGGAAGAAATAGAGGAACCATCCTCTACAATGAGTACTTCGTGAGGGAGGATGGTTTGGCTAGCCAAGCTCGCAAGGAGCTCGGCTAGTTCGTCCGGTCGGTTATAAACCGGTGTGACAATGCTATACTTACGCATGAATGGCATCCAAACTTTCTTCGTGAGCCACCAGAATTTTTTTAATCAATTTAGAAGATAAAGCGGTGGACAAAAATAAGGATTCGAATTGGGAGGGTGCCAAGTAAATGCCACGTTGCAGCATCTCGTGAAAATACTGACCAAACAAAGCGGTATTGGAGGTTTTGGCCGTTTCAAAGTTCGTAACCTCTTGGTCGGTAAAGAACAAACTGTACATCGAACCGATATGGTTGATGGTGTAGGGCAATCCACGGTCCAACAAGGCGCGCCGGATACCCGATACCAACTCCAATCCAATCTCGTCTAGTGTTTGATAAACATCCCGGTGGGTATTCAAATGAGTGAGCATGGCATAACCGGCTGCCATGGCCATTGGATTTCCTGATAGGGTTCCGGCCTGATAGACAGGGCCTTGGGGCGACACGCAATCCATGATTTCCTTTTTTCCACCATAGGCTCCAACTGGCAAGCCCCCCCCGATGATTTTTCCGAGAGTAGTCATGTCGGGTGTAACCCCAAGCCGCTCCTGAGCACCTCCCGGGGCCAAACGAAAACCGGTCATGACCTCATCGAAGATCAAGACGATGCCATGTTGGGTACATACATCCCGTAAACCTTGTAGAAAACCTGCGGCGGGAAGTACACAACCCATATTACCTACGACCGGCTCGACAATGATGGCCGCAATTTTTTGAGGATTGTTATCAATCAATGTTTGTACGGCTCCCAAATCATTGAATGGAGCTGTGAGCGTATCTTGGGCTGTGCCTAGGGTAACACCGGGTGAGTCGGGTGTTCCCATGGTTACGGCTCCACTACCTGCTGCGATCAAAAAGGAATCGCCATGACCATGATAACATCCCTCAAATTTAATGATCTTTTCTCGACCTGTGTAGCCACGTGCTACGCGAATGGCTGACATGGTGGCCTCCGTCCCTGAATTGACCATACGAACCTTTTCTATGGACGGAACCATATCGCAGATCAAGGCAGCCATATTGATTTCCCGAGCGGTGGGTGCTCCGAATGAAAAGGACCCTTTCATGGCTTTTCGAACGGCTTTCTGGATCATCGGATTGGCATGGCCCAAGATCATCGGGCCCCAGGAGTTGATAAGCTCTATGTATTTATTTCCGTCTTCATCATACAAAAATGCCTTCTTTGCTTTTTTCATGAAGATGGGACTTCCACCAACCGATTTAAATGCGCGAACTGGAGAATTGACTCCTCCTGGAATAAATTGTTGTGCCTCTGTAAAGAGTTTTTTGCTGTGTTTGTTTTTCATGAAATGCGTGGTTATCGGGAAACTTCTACCCACTTCCCTTCGCTAAAACGAACGATTGGGACTATTTTGTTCACTTGTTTTCCTTTCGTATAATCAAATCCTGATAAGGTGTATCCTTGCGTAAACGAATTACTGTCTAATAAATGCCGAATCGGTTCTCCCTTCTTGATGATCATCCGAGTAAAAAAAGAAAGAATATCATGTCCAGCAAAACTAAAGAATGAAGGGGCCATGCCGACCTCATTGATGTACAGACTTCTAAAATCAGATACTTCCGATTTGTCGAGATCCACAAACTCGGGGTACACTAAATATAGCGGGGTAGGAGGATCGTCTACTGCCATGGCATGAAGTGGTAGACTCGTGGCCGTTGCCAATATGGGGGCCTGACTTCGTTGGCGAACGAGCGATTTCCGAATCTTAGGGTAAAGTTGCTCATCACCCACTACAAAAACATGTCCTGGTGTTTGAGAAATAAGTGTGTACTTATCATCTTGTATCAATTTCTTTTCCAATACCTTGAAACCCATTTTTAAGGCAGTCTGTTCATAGATGCTGGCAAAGGTTGCATCTTTCCGGGCGGGCCCATGGTAAATGGTGACGGTACGTACTTCTCCCATATCTTTCCAAAAAGCCAAGCATTTTTCAGCCATGGTTTCATACGAAGGTTGAGCCAGAAATACATTTCCTCCCGTTTTGGTCAACGTTTCACTGTTCGATATAGGATGGACCTGAGGAATTTTCAATTTTTGAAGATAGGGGGAAATAGCATCATTGGGCTGGGGATACAAGGGCCCTATCACCCAATGCATGGATTCTAAGCGTCGAGACTCCATAAGCTTTTGAGCATCCTCCGCTGAATTTCCAAGGTCAAATGGATGCAAAACAATTTTTATCCCTCGCTTCTTTAAGGCTTGCACCGCCAGCTTCATCCCCAAATACATATCATAGACGTATTGATTTTTTTGGGTCAAAACGTTGGGATCTAAACTACTTAAATCAAACGGTAGAAGAACGCCGACATGCACTTGATCGATCGGTGCTGGTCGTAGCGCAGGTTGCGTTGGAGAGCTTGGTTTAGAGATCCGATTTCGGATTTGATTGGTGAGCTGATCACTTAATTCAAGCTCAGATTTAGAAGGTACTTTTTTAGCCTGAATGACTTGAACTACTTGGGTAATCAGGGGAAGGTTTTGAGGATAAAACTCATAAAGTTTCATTAAAACCGAAAGATCCTTTACCTGTCGTAAATAAAAAGCTTGCAAATTTTCGAGATCGGTGGAAAAACTAGGATCTTGTATTTTTCCTCCAAAAGTAAGACCAGCCTCATGAAATCCCTCGGCATGGTTGGAGGCAGCGTACAAGTAAAAGGCTTCCTCGATCGACTCCCAATCGCCAAATTGCTCCATCAGTTTGCGCAGTAGATTGCGGCTTTGAAAATACTGTTTCTGCTGAAAAGCAATGCGGGCTTGATAGTACAATACATAGGGAGACAAGGCGTCTGTGTAGGATCGTCCTGCCAATGCTTTAAACCCTTGGGAGGCCTCCTCCATTCGGCCATCAGCATACCATTGAACCGCTTTTTTGTATTGATTCAAGGGAGAGGAGTCTTGCCCGGTAGAGGAACTATAACTGAAAAAACACCAAATGCTAAGTAAGAAAACCTTCGTGCGCATGGATTGAGCGTTGAATTCCAGCAAAAGATACAAAAAATGTTCCAAGCAGCAAGCGAGGAACATTTTTTGAGGGTTGGGATGTGTTTATTTTTTTAAATTTTTACGCTTCTTTTCATTCACCTCCAACTGCTTTTTCTTGGCCTCTTCAGTTGCCTGCAATTGCTTTTGAAGGTACTCAGTGAACTTGCTGGTCTTCTTCGGTTTATTTTGGAATTTAACCTTGTTGGCAGCTAGCACCTCTTTGATTTTATCTTCATCTACAAATCGACGCACAATTAGCTGCTGGGCAATCGTTACCAAGTTGGAAACAAGGTAATAGAAACTTAGGGCAGCTGGGAATGAATTCAAAACAAAGAAAAATACTAAGGGGAAAATATAGCTGATCTTCTTCATGTCGATCGGCCCAGGCTGCGCAGGTGTGATTTGGTTGTTGTAGTAGGTAAATGCCAAACTGGAGATGGTCATCAAAACAACAAACAAACTGATGTGATTTCCAATCAATGGAATGCTAGTCGCCCAAGCAATGGGGGCGTCGTAGGTCGACAAATCGGATGCCCACAAAAATGGTTGTTGCCGGAACATGATCATGTTCGGGAACAAGAAGAAAACGGACATCAAAATCGGCATTTGCAAAAGCATAGGTACACATCCACTCAATGGACTTACCCCAACCTCTTGGTACAACTTCATGGTTTCTTGCTGTACTTTCACTTGGTCATCTCCCACTTTTTCCCGAATTGCGTTAATCTCTGGGGCTAAAATGCGCATTTTTGCCGCACTCACATAGGATTTGTAAATCAAGGGCGTCAAGGCTAATTTAATAGCCAATACCACCACGATGATCAACAATCCATAGTTAGAGATAAACTTATCAAACCACTCAAAAATAGGGACAAATACAAAACGGTTGATCGGCTTCACTAAGTCATATCCAAGATATACATTTCGGTGAAAACCCTCAGCTACTTCCGAGACAAGTCGATAATCATTTGGACCAAAATAAAACGAATAATCTGCCTTGTTTTCAGATAAATCCAATTGTACTTGTGCTTTTACCGACTTCACCACCGTGCTATCAGCCTCGGGTGTCTCCAATGAAAATTGACCCTTACTCAGCGATTTACCTCGACTCACGAAACCCGTGACAAAATACTTTTGCTTAAATGAGAACCAAGAAAGCGCGCCCTCCGGTTGGTCACTGTCATTGGATACCGAGTTGTCTCCGATGTCTTCAAATTCTTCCTCAGTGGTGTAATAATTGATTTGAGCTGATTTGCGATTTTCTTGAAGGTCATTTTCAAGTTTTTTCAGACGATCTGTCCAATTAAACTGAATCGTTTTTCCTTTCAATATAGGGTCTAAGCCTTGAAAAGCCACTTGATAGTCTACCTGATATCCTTTTCCTTGAATCGTGTAGATTTGCTGTACCTTTTGGCTTTCGTTCAAGGAAGCCTCAAATGTAATGACCGTCTTTTGGTCGCCAGCTAGTTGGGTACTTTTGGCGGAGGTTTGATAATACAGTTTTTTTAAATCTACAGGCCCTTGGGTGGTTTGGATAATCATTTCCATATCCGAATTACCCGCATCGATCAATTTAAGTGGACTATCTTTCCCTTCAGTATAATCGTCGTGGGTTTTGTATTTTTTCAAAACGACTTCCTCGATGGTTCCCCCACGGGTGGAGAATCGAACCTGAATATCTTCGTTTTCAATAATTACAGGCTGCTCGGTACCCGTAGCCACAGTGGCAAACGTGCCAAATGTCTTGGCCAATTGAGCTGTATCGACCACCGTTGGAACCTTACTTTTGGCGGAAGATACGACGGCTGAAGTTGCTTTTGGTTGAACTGGTTCTGGAGGAGTAGGGGGAAAGAAATACATATACGCCCCGTACATACCAATCAATAAAAGAAATCCGATGATTTGATTTCTGTCAATATTACCCATTAGGAAAATTAGTTGTTTCTAAAAAAATTACGCAAAAGTCGCAAAAAATGGCTAGAATCGAAAATAAACTTATTTTAAAGGTCGAAACCAATTATCAAGCAAGATGCCTGTGGCGATACTTGCATTCAAAGATTCGGCCTGGCCTCGGCGTGGAATTGTTAGGCGAGAAGTGATTGAAGGTTCTAGGTGAGGTCGAATTCCATGGGATTCGCTACCTATGATAAGGAATCCGTCCTCAGGGAATTCGATTTCATATACCGACTTCCCCCCTAAAAAAGCGCCGAAACTAGGTAATTTCCCTTGGGAGAGTAGGTCAGATAAGTCCTCGTAGTGAACGTCCACTCGGGCAAACGAACCCATGGAAGCAGAAATGACTTTCGGGTTGTAAAGTTCCACACAATCTAGCGAACACCAAACTTGTTGAACAGCATACCAATCGGCCAAGCGAAGAAGCGTACCCAAGTTGCCCGGATCTTTGATCCCATCCAAAACCAAATTCAATCCAACCAATGGTTTTTTTTTCATTTTTCGTTGAACGGCAACTGCCACACCATCTTCATTCACCTGCAAGGTGCTGACTTTTTGCACCGACTCGGGTTTTTCCAAACTCCAAGATTGTTGGGTCAAAAGTGGTTCAAGGGCATCTTTTCCTTTAGGGGTCAAATAGATATGGTCAAAAGTGATGTTTTCCTGCAAAGCCTCTGCAATATTTTTGATCCCCTCCACCAAAAAGAGTCCTGTTTCTGTTCGATTCTTTTTTAAATGTAGGGATTGCACGTATTTTTGTTTTTGTTTGGATAACTGTTCAGGTCTCATTCCATTAATTATTGTCTCATTTGAAGCGAATCTCGATACATACCGCACTTTGGCTGTTGATTTGCCTAACCTTTGCGGGTTGTTCGCGTGAAATTACGTTGCAAGAGGGAGAATTTCTATTGAATAAACAACGTTTTGTAGGAAATGAACAGATTGACACCGAAACGTTGGAAAGTCTCATTCCCCTGGCTCAAAAACCTAATTCGCGTCCTCTCAGCTTTTTGCAATTGCCCGTTACCCCTAAAATATGGTACCTAAACTTTGGCAAAAATACGTTTCGGCCCGAGAAAGTAAAGGGCAAAATGGAGGAGGTGCGAAAAACCCTAGAGGATTTTCCCGACGAGGCTTTCGCCTCAACTACGCAAAATAGGCGCTATCAAAAATTGGTTCGAAGGTTAAATCGCTACCAAGAAAACTTGGAGATTGGCGCCTCTGCTTTCTGGCGAAATCTGGGCGAAGAGCCCACCATCATTTCGCAAAACCAGATGCTTGAAACGGCGGTGAAAATTCGCAAGTACTTGCAAGATATCGGGTTTCGCGATGCTCAGGTTCAAGTGCTTTATGATTCCATCAAACGGTCAGACAAACCGCGCATTAATGTAATCTACAAGGTTCAAGAAAATCAGCCTTACCGCATGGATTCCATCATGTACGATAGCCCTGACCAGGACTTGTTACAAGTATTTCAGCGGAATCAGCATACCTCCTTTTTGAAAAAAGACCAACGTTTGGATCAATTAGAGGTGGAAAAAGAAAAAAACCGTTTGGAAAGTCTTGCTCGGCAGGCAGGGTATTACAATTTTCTGGGCCAGTACATTCGTACCTACGTAACCAACCAAGCGGGGGATTACCAAAAGTTTCTGGAGCAAAAGAGGGGAGATTTGCATGTGCGAATCGATGTCCCACCCAATGCCAATCGTCATAAAATCTACACCATTCGAGGAGTTACTTTCAAAGGATTCGACAATACACTGGTGAACCGACTCATTCAACCGGATACACTCACACTGGATGGTGTAGCCTATATTACCTTGGATAAGCGTATTCCGGTTAATTTTATTCATCGACGACTGTTGGTTCGTCCTGGGCAGGTCTACAATAGCCAAACCATCTTAGAAACCCAGCGGCAATTGAGTCTCCTCAATCAATTTCAATTTGCCGGAACCTTGTTCAAGGAGGTCGACTCCACTGGCTTGGATTTGGAGATTTTTTCACCAAGTCTTGATCGATTCACGGTCAACGCCAATCTAGGTCCCAATAATATTCAAAATATTTGGGGAGGAGGGCTTACAGGTAGCCTGATCATGCGAAATACCCTCAAACGTCTGGAAACTTTTGAAGTGGGGGGACGATTCTCCCTGGACGGGCAACCCGCCTTGTTGGATCGTGCAGGCTTTAAGCGGAGTGTAGAAACTGGAGCCAATATCGCTCTGACCTTCCCTACTTTGATTCTTCCCACGCGGTTCGCCCAATTGTTGGCTCTAAAAAATCCAACCACCCAAGTGGGGGTCGGGGTAAATTATTCGGTACCTATTTGGGGTGAACGTTTTAACCTAAAATTAACCCAATCGTATTCGTTTCAGCCCAGTCGTTTTTCTTCTGTGAGTGTGTCGTTATTTGATTTGAGTTTAATCAATACCAATTATTTCACCCAAAGGGCGGAGGGATTGCAATTTTACAATTCCTTGGTGCAGCTTCAATCGGAAGGAAATAATCTTAAAATCACATTTGATCCCCAGTTTGTCTCGTCTGTGCATGCCACCTATCAGTTCAATAACCAAAATTTACAAAAGCCCTATTCTTCTTCTCGATTCTTCCGGGTGTTTTTAGAATCCGGAGGAACGTTGTTGAATGTCTGGGGAAATCAATCACGTTTGGGATTGATTGAACAGTTTTTCCCGATTCAAAATGCCAATGCAGCCTCCGACTCGAGCCGACAATACTTCCAATTTGTTAAGCTTAACATTGATTTTCGACAATATAAGGCCATTTCTTCCACCAGTAGCTGGGCGTATCGTGTCAATGTGGGCGTGACGAATCCGTACGGGAAAAATCGAGCACTTCCCTATGAAAAGAACTTTTTCGCCGGTGGGAGTAATAGTGTGCGCGCGTGGTCGCCGAGGTCGCTCGGCGTTGGGTCGGCACCACCAGATATCACCTCTCTTGGGAACATCATACCGCAACCAGGTGATATTTTACTCGAAGGCAGCATCGAGTACCGTAAAAAAATTGGTCAACTCTTCGGCGACCTGCAATTTGCTACGTTTATTGATGCCGGAAATATCTGGAAATGGCACCCAGTGCCTACTAAGTTAGGACAAGCACAATTTGATCTTAGTCGTTTTTACCGTGAAATTGCTGTCGGTACAGGCTTCGGTTTCCGTTTGGATTTTACCTATTTTCTCTTCCGTCTCGATTTTGGCATCAAAGTCCTAGATCCCGCTCAACCAATAGGCCAACGGTTCGTGTTGGACAATTTTAAATTGGGCTTTAATTCAACCTATGGCCTACTTCCCCAAATTGGTATCGGGTATCCGTTTTAAGGGAATTTTGAAATCTTGCTGACAAATTGTCATATTTTATTTAATTTTGTCTTTCCATTTTGATTGATTCATCGTATGTCAAGAGTGACAGAAACATTAAAGATATTGTCTGAAGAAGACAAGGAGGGATTGGATTTGCCCCGTATTACCGAAAGTGATCATTTAGGAGGATCTCGAAAAATGTACATCGAATCGTATGGTTGTCAGATGAATTTTTCAGATTCTGAAATTGTCGCCTCCATTTTACGCGAAACAGGTTTTTCGACGACTACCCAATTGGAGGAAGCCGAATTGATCCTGTTAAATACCTGTGCCATTCGGGACAACGCGGAACAAAAAGTGCGGAATCGTTTGGCCTCCCTTACGCCAGTCAAAAAACGTAAGCCGGAAGTAAAAATTGGTGTTCTGGGCTGTATGGCCGAGCGTCTAAAAACCAAATTACTGGAGGAAGAAAAGGTGGTGGATATGGTCGTGGGTCCCGATGCCTATCGTGACATTCCTCGTCTTCTGACTGAAGTGGAGGAAGGGCACAAGGCAGTGAACGTCTTCTTGTCGAGAGAGGAGACCTATGCCGACATCTCCCCAGTTCGGTTAGGAACCAACGGCGTGACCGCTTTCATTTCTATTATGAGGGGCTGCGACAACATGTGTAGTTTTTGTGTGGTGCCGTACACGAGGGGCCGGGAGAGATCAAGAGATCCGCAGACCATTGTGGCAGAGGCCCAGGATCTATTTTCGAAAGGCTACAAAGAAGTTACCTTGCTCGGCCAAAATGTGGACTCCTATAAATGGACCAACCCTGCCGGAGAAACTACGAATTTCGCCCAGCTACTTGCCTTGGTGGGAGAGGTAAGTCCTTTGTTGCGGGTTCGGTTTTCCACATCACATCCCAAGGATATAACCGACGAGGTGCTATACACCATGGCCAAGTATGAAAATATTTGCAACTACATCCACTTACCGGCTCAAAGTGGGAATAACCGCATTTTGGAGTTAATGAATCGTACCTACACCCGGGAGTGGTACATGAATAAAATTGATCGGATTCGAGCTATTTTAGGTGAAGATTGTGGGATTTCCCACGACATGATCGCGGGCTTCTGTACTGAAACAGAGGAAGAGCACCAAGATACCCTTTCTTTGATGGACTATGTTATGTATGACTACGGATATATGTTCGCATACTCCGAACGTCCAGGTACTCCCGCTGCCAAGAAGTTTAAGGATGATATTCCAGAGGAAATCAAAAAACGAAGACTTCAGGAAATCATTGAAAAACAACAACTGCATTCCTTGCAACGAAATCAGCGTGCGATTGGAAAGATTCACAAAGTGCTTGTGGAAGGGTTTTCTAAGCGTTCCGATGCACATTTACAAGGAAGAAATGATCAAAATAAAGTAGTTGTGTTTCCGAAAGAATCTTTTCAAAAAGGGGATTATGTTTGGGTGAAAGTGACAGAGGTGACGGCCGCTACCCTCATTGGAGTAGCTGTGGAGCCCAATCAAACTGTCTAAATGTATGTCTTCAACTATCGATTTACAAACGGTCAAAAATCGTTTTGGTATTATAGGCAATGCTCCTGGGCTAAATCATGCCCTGAGCATTGCCATTCAAGTAGCTTCCACAGATCTATCGGTATTAATTAACGGAGAAAGCGGGAGTGGGAAAGAATCGTTCTCCAAAATTATTCATGGTCTTAGTGCGCGAAAGCACGGAAATTTCATTGCCATTAACTGTGGGGCGATTCCTGAAGGGACCATCGACTCGGAGCTTTTTGGTCATGTGAAAGGGTCGTTTACCGGTGCCTTGGAAGATCGGAAAGGATATTTTGAAATGACGGATGGCGGGACCATCTTTTTGGATGAAATCGGGGAGATGCCCCTTGGTACCCAGGCTCGGTTGTTGCGGATCCTCGAGAACGGGGAGTTTATACCCGTGGGGTCCTCTAAGGTCAAAAAAACCAACGTTCGGGTGGTAGCCGCCACCAATGTGAATTTGGTGGAGGCCATTGAACGGCGTACTTTTCGAGAAGATCTATATTATCGGTTGAGTACCGTGCCTATCGTGGTTCCCCCTTTGCGCGATCGAGGGTATGATGTATTTCTTTTGTTTCTCAAATTCACAACGGATTTTGCTGAGAAACAGCGCATTGACCCCATTGAATTGGACGAAGATGCCAAACGAATGTTATTAAACTTTCGTTTTCCAGGTAACATTCGTCAATTGAAGAATTTGGCGGAGCAAATGACGATCTTAGAGCGTGATCGACTGATCACAGCCGAAATCCTAAGCAAATACCTACCCAAAGAACAATCCAGCCAACTCCCGAGCCTCTTGAAGTCTTTTTCCGGACAGGCGTCAGGTGATTTCTCTGAACGAGATTTACTTTATAAAGTCTTGTTTGATATGAAGCGGGATATGACCGAGTTGAAGAAGCTTGTTCACATGCTTTTAAATGGGGACCCGATTCAATCGGATACACTTCGAGAACATCGGGCCTTGTTTGACGACCTAGAGACAGAAACCACGAATGTGAATCGACCCAGTTTACTGGTACCAACAGAACATCGAGTCGAAACACCCGGTATAGTGCACATCGATGATTTTCAATCGGAGCGGCATGATATAGAGGATATTACCCACGAGACTGAGGAGGAGTCCTTGTCATTGGAGAAAAAGGAGCGAGAAATGATCGTGAAAGCCTTGCGAAAAAATGGATTTCGTCGTAAATATGCGGCACAAGACTTGGGAATTTCAGAACGTACACTGTACCGTAAGATCAATCAATATGACATACAAGATGAGTAAGTGGGCTTTGTACTTCGTTTTATCGGTGTGCCTTTGGGGATGTGGGGTTTATTCATTTTCGGGTACAACGCTATCCAGTGACATCAAGACCATTACCATTCAAAATTTTACCATGGGAACGGCCGGTGGTCCTCAGAATTTAGCATTGTCCTTCAATGAAAAATTAAAAGAATATTACCAGCGCAATACCAGTTTGAAACTTCGCCCAGCGGAAGGCGACTTGTACATTGATGGTTCGATCACCGGGTACGAGTTAAGTCCGGTATCGGCTACGGCTTCCGACAAAGCTGCCCTAAACCGCCTAACCATACGGGTGGAAGTGCGATTTTTGAACAAATTGGATGAGACGCAAAATTTCGAAAAGGAATTTTCCTTCTATCAAGATTTCCCACAAGAACAATCCTTAACAGAGGCAGAAGGTGCATTAATTCCGCGCATTTTGGATCAATTGGTACTGAATATTTTCAATGATACGGCTGCACAATGGTAACACTTACACAAGATAAGCTACATCAATTACTTAAGCAGCCAGACGAGCTCTCCATGGATGATCTGATGGCTTTGGAATCGGCGGTGAAAAAGTACCCATTCTTTCAGATGGGGTATACTCTTCTGGCGAAAGGATTTCATACCAAAGCCCCGGGTATTGCAGGTGATGCCATTCGTTTAGCCGCAATTCATTCGCCGAATCGAAATATGCTCCGTCGATTGATCGATAATGAGATCGATTGGGACTCTTTCTATGTTCGGAAAGAAGTAGGTCCGGCGCTGGGAAGTGAGCAAATCAACGAAGAGATTCGTCGGGAAGCCATTGCCGAGAAAACATTGGACGAACTGGCTTGGGATTGGGAAGAAACCCAACCCCCTCTAGCCTCCGATCAATCCGACATTATTGAAAGCTTCATAAAAAATGAACCGAGAATAACCAAACTTCCCACAGGACAAGATGGTGACGAGGGATTTCTGGAGGATTTGAGCGAACGAAGTACCCAATTGGAAAGCTATCCCGTCACCGAAACGTATGCCAAAATTCTGACCATTCAACGAAAATATGAGAAGGCATTGGAAGTTTATCAAGGACTGATTGGAAAATATCCCGAAAAAAGTAGTTACTTTGCAGCCCGGATTGTTGAAGTTCGAAATTTGATGAAATCGTAATTAGCTAATTTATACTTCTCATGTTACTGACCACTATTTTAGTTTTGATGATCATTGCTGCTGTTTTGTTGATCGTCGTTATTTTGATTCAAAACCCCAAAGGAGGCGGATTATCCGGTGAGTTTGGCGGGGCTACTTCCCAGATGTTTGGTGTACAACGCTCTGGTGATATCATGGAAAAATTGACATGGGGATTTTTCGCCTTCATTATTGTAGGTGCATTAACCACTGGTCTACTTTTCAGCTCCGGTGATCAAACAGCCACAAAATCAGCATTAGATGTGGAACAAGCACAAACCGCGCCGCTCCCAGCCGCACCAGCGCCTGGTGGCTTGCCCGCTGCCACACCGTCAGCCGATACCACGAAATAAAAAAAATCCCGATCCACTGATCGGGATTTTTTTTATCAACTAAATGACACCCAAGCTGCTCCACTGATCAATAAAATCAGATACAATAGAACGGCTGCACCCGTGGCGGTTAAACATCCATACAAAGCTTTCTTGGTTTGGGATTTGTCGTTGTCCGTCACTAGGACAACTAAAATCACACCCAATAAACCAAAACAACAACCCCAAAAAAAGGCAGGAATGCCCAGGGGTAATTCACTTTCTAAGGCAGCCGCGATGGCATGAGGCGAATCCAATTGCAAGCGGCTAGCCGTCGATTCAAACTGTTGTAAAACTTGCTCCGGGGATTTTTCTGGATGTGATTCGACATACCGTTCAATCGATTCCAGCGACTCCCAGTTTGTGGGCGGTGGCGTGTGCTCTGACGCCAACGCAGAACCTAAGCAAATAGATAGCCCAAAGGCCATGAAAACAGATTTTAGTAGCATGTGTAGATGGGTTTTTAAAATCAAGTTACTGACAAAATGTGTATTTGTCAATACAAAGAATCTTGGGTACTGTCTGACATTCCTGTAAAAATGGCAGATTTTAATCCGTTTTTAGGCCTTGGCAAAGAAGTTGATTCTTAGCTAAACGTCATTCACGATAGTTTAAACTTTTTAAAAACAAGTAAACATGTCAGTTAACGTAAAGCCTTTGGCGGATCGCGTATTGGTCGAAGCCGCTCCAGCTGAAGAGAAAACCGCGTTTGGTATCATCATTCCTGATACAGCGAAAGAAAAACCTCAAAAAGGAACCGTCGTGGCTGTTGGTCCAGGAAAAAAGGACGAGCCTCTTTCTGTTCAAGTAGGTGACGCTGTATTGTATGGCAAGTATTCTGGCACTGAAATCACGATTGACGGAAAAGAGTATTTGATCATGCGTGAATCGGATATCTACGCTATTGTTTAATCCTTCCCATTAAAAATCTAATTAAAGATACACATCATGGCAAAACAAATTCATTTTGACACCGAAGCGAGAGATCGTTTGAAAAAAGGGGTAGATACCCTAGCCAACGCTGTTAAAGTAACCCTAGGACCAAAAGGTCGTAACGTAATTCTAGATAAGAAATTTGGTTCTCCTACCATCACCAAAGATGGTGTATCGGTAGCCAAAGAAATTGAGTTGAAAGATGCCCTTGAAAACATGGGTGCTCAGCTTGTAAAAGAAGTAGCTTCCAAAACCGCTGATCAAGCAGGTGATGGTACTACGACTGCAACGGTATTAGCCCAAGCTATCTATACCATCGGTGCCAAAAACGTGGCAGCCGGTGCCAATCCAATGGATTTGAAACGTGGAATCGAGAAAGCCGTGACCAAAGTAGTAGCTGCCCTTCGTGACCAATCCAAGGCCATCTCCACTTCAAAAGAAGTAACCCAAGTAGCTACTATTTCTGCCAACAATGACCATGAAATTGGACAAATGATCTCCAATGCCATGGATAAAGTAGGTAAAGAAGGAGTCATCACAGTAGAGGAAGCTCGTGGTACTGAAACCGAGGTGAAAACCGTAGAAGGTATGCAGTTTGATCGCGGGTATTTGTCTCCTTACTTCGTGACCAACCCAGAGAAAATGGAAGTTGAAATGGATCGTCCTTTCATCTTGATTTCAGAGAAAAAGGTATCATCCATGAAAGAATTGCTTCCTGTATTGGAGCAAGTCGCTCAACAAGGTCGTCCATTAGTTATCATCGCAGAAGATGTTGATGGAGAGGCGTTGGCTACGCTTGTAGTAAACAAAATCCGCGGTGCCTTGAAAGTCTCGGCGGTGAAAGCTCCTGGCTTCGGTGATCGTCGGAAAGCTATGTTGGAAGACATCGCGATCCTAACCGGTGGTACCGTGATCTCAGAAGAGCGTGGATTCAAATTGGAAAATGCTGACCTAAGCATGTTGGGTCAGGCAGAAAAAGTCATCATCGACAAAGACAATACCACGGTTGTGAACGGTGCGGGTGCCGAGGAAAATATCAAAGCTCGCGTGAACCAAATCAAAGCGCAAATCGAAACTACAACCTCCGACTACGATCGGGAGAAGTTGCAAGAGCGTTTGGCTAAACTTTCTGGTGGTGTTGCTATCATCTACATCGGTGCAGCTACTGAAGTAGAAATGAAAGAGAAAAAAGACCGCGTAGATGACGCCTTACATGCCACTCGTGCCGCCGTTGAAGAAGGTATCGTAGCAGGTGGTGGTGTCGCCTTGATCCGCGCACAAGCCGCTCTTGAGAACCTAGAAGGTGCCAACGATGACGAAACGACGGGTATCGCGATCATCCGGAAGGCCATCGAAGCTCCTTTGCGTACCATCGTAGCCAATGCGGGTGGTGAAGGATCTGTTGTGGTTCAACAAGTTAAAACAGGAGAAGGAAACTACGGATACAACGCTCGGGAAGATCGCTACGAAGATATGCTTGAGGCAGGTATCATCGATCCTACCAAAGTAACTCGTCTTGCTCTAGAAAACGCAGCCTCTATTGCTGGGTTGTTGTTGACGACCGAGGCCGTTGTTTCAGATATCCCAGAAGATAAGCCTGAAATGCCTGCGATGCCAGGTGGCGGAATGGGTGGCATGATGTAATCAACGTCCCCAATCAAACCTTCAAGTCCTGTCCGGTGTTACACTGGACAGGATTTTTTATTTTTGACCCTATCTTTGTCCCATGACTCGTACCCTATTCCAAATTATTGCCCTAGCTAGTCTCTGGCTATGGGGTTGTCAAAAACCCATCATGAAAGATACAAAGCCCACCTTTTTAGCCTTAGGCGATTCTTATACCATCGGTGAAAGTGTCGCGGCCGATCTCCGCTGGCCTGCACTATTGCAAAAGACGTTACTCGCCAAGGGAATTCCACTGGGAAGTCCTACGATTCTCGCCAAAACCGGTTGGACCACCGACGAGCTCCAAACCGCCATGGATCAATTCAAATTTAATCCTACTTATGACCTCGTCTCGTTATTGATTGGCGTCAATAACCAGTACCGTGGACGCTCGGCTGATCAATACCGAAAAGAATTTACCAGCTTGCTAAGTCAAGCCATTACCCTGAGCGGGAATCGCCCTGCCCACGTCTTGGTTGTTTCCATCCCTGATTGGGGAGTCACTCCATTTGCGGAAGGGAGAGATCGCGCGAAAATTGCACGAGAAATTGACCAATTCAATCAAGTCAATCGAGAAGAAGCCCAACGTGCCGGTGTCTTGTATTTGGACATTACCGACATTTCACGACAACCCAGGCCGGAATTTATTGCCTCCGATGGCCTGCATCCTTCAGGGTTAATGTACCAAGCTTGGGTCGATCGTCTGGTTCAACAATATCCTAATTTACTGACGACATGGAAATAACATTGAAATTACTTCAACAATGGGATCAAGAAGACTCTTTAGCCTCTTTTCGACCCGAATTCCATGACGATGCTGACCAGGTTTTGTACCTGGACGGTAATTCGCTCGGAAAGCTACCCAAGGCTACCCAACGCCGAATGGAGGAACTCGTTGGGCGTGTGTGGGGCGATCGGATGATCCGGGGCTGGAATGAGGAATGGGTGAATTTACCTAAAAAAATCGCAGGACAAGTGGCAGACCTCCTAGGTGCTGAGCCCCACGAGGTACAGGTAGGTGAAAATACCACCCTCAAATTGTATCAGCTAGCGCATAGCATTCTACTCAAATCCAATCGATCGGTCATTCTAACTGAACAGGTGAATTTTCCCACCGATCTATACATTCTCCAAGGCCTGGTGGAGCAATCTTTCCCTTCCCAACATTTAGCCTACATTCCGGCACATGAGGACCCCACCCAAGCCGCTTGGGAGGCTATGAATGAGGAGGTCGGCTTGATGGTTTTGAGTATGGTGCAATATCAAAGTGGCTATTTGTATGATGTGCCCCGTATCTCGGCTCGTGCGAGAGAATTGGGCATTGAATTGATTTGGGATGTAAGTCATGCCATCGGAGTAGTCCCCATTCAAGTGGACGAGTGGGGGATGGACTACCTAGTGGGTTGTACTTATAAATACCTAAACGGAGGCCCCGGTGCACCTGCCATCGCCTGGGTGCACCCCGCTAAGTTGGAAACTTTGGCCAATCCGATTTGGGGTTGGTTTTCTCATGCCAAACCCTTCGATTTTGCTCCCACCTACCAACCAACCGAAGGAGCCGAGCGACTCGCCACCGGTACGCCTGCGATCCTTTCCCTGGCCCCAGTTGAAATAGGGGTTGGTTTGACTTTATCGGCTGGAATTTCCCGAATCCGAGCGAAATCAATTCGCCAAATTTCGGTATTGGAACAACTTTTTGAGCAAGAATTGAAGGATTTTGGCTTCCAACAGCTCACCACCCAAAATCCCGATCGGCGGGGTTCCCACCTGACGTACATTCATCCGGAAGGTTGGCGGATCAGCAAAGCGTTGATTGCCGGATTGGGCGGTCAGGTGGTCATTCCCGACTTTAGGCCTCCCCATTTCTTGCGTTTAGGTATCGCACCGCTCTATGTGCAGTACCAAGACATTTGGGCAAGTGTTCAAAACATCCGGCGGATCATGGAGGAAAAAGCGTATCTCACCATTCCGCTCCTAGCTGGTGAGGTGCCGTAATGAGCGTTGTGTAGCTTGGAGATAGCCCCTGTGTGGTTCAGTGAATATCAGGGGCTTATCTTTTTTTTCGAGGGGAACGAAAGGTTTCCCACAATTTGACAAGGAAAAGTGCTAACTTTGTATCCCGTAATCAAAAAACACGAGCGTATCATGTCTTTGAACGGGACCCCCAAGTCACCCAAATACATTTTTGTAACCGGTGGCGTAACCTCTTCCTTAGGAAAGGGTATCATTGCTTCTTCACTTGCCAAACTACTTCAATCTCGCGGCCTTTCCGTAACCATTCAAAAGTTAGATCCTTACCTGAACGTTGACCCAGGTACATTAAATCCCTACGAACACGGCGAATGTTATGTCACCGATGATGGTGCCGAAACCGACTTGGATTTAGGTCACTACGAGCGTTTTTTGAATACCCCAACCTCTCAGGCCAATAACGTCACGACCGGACGAATTTACTATAATGTCATTCAGCGGGAACGGAAGGGAGATTTTTTGGGTAAAACAGTCCAAGTCATTCCGCATATTACCGATGAAATTAAGCGCAACGTTTTGCAACTAGGTGAAACAGGCAAATTTGATATTGTGATTACCGAGATCGGTGGCTGCGTTGGGGATATTGAATCGTTGCCTTTTCTGGAAGCCGTTCGGCAGTTGAAATGGGATTTGGGCGAGAAAAACATGTTGGTCGTCCACCTAACCTTGGTTCCGTATTTGAGTTCGGCGGGAGAATTAAAAACCAAACCTACTCAGCACTCTGTCCGGATGTTGCAAGAGTCCGGTATCCAGCCGGACATCATCGTTTGTCGGACCGAGCACGCATTGCCCTCTGACATTCGTCGGAAAATTGCCCTGTTCTGTAACGTAGAAGTCGCTTCCGTCATCGAGGCTATGGATGCGGAAACAATCTATGACGTGCCTTTATTGATGAAAAAGGAGCGCTTGGACACCCGTGCTTTGTATATGTTGGATATTTACAATGACCGAGATGCCGAAATGGACGCATGGAAGGAATTCTTAGGGAAGTTGAAAAATCCAACCGAGCAAGTGACGATCGGGCTCGTTGGAAAATATGTGGAGCTGAAGGATGCTTATAAGTCCATTGCGGAGGCTTTCATTCATGCCGGTGCAGCGAACGAGTGTCGCGTGAAGTTGGAATGGATCCACTCGGAGCATTTAACAGTGGACAACATCCAAGAAAAACTCAAAGGGTTGGATGGTGTCTTGGTGGCCCCTGGATTTGGGGAGCGGGGGATTGATGGGAAAATCGCTGCTGTGAAATACGTTCGGGAAAATCATGTGCCGTTCTTGGGCATTTGCCTAGGCATGCAAATGGCGGTGATTGAGTACGCCAAAAACGTATTGGGATGGAAAGAGGCGCATTCCAGTGAAATGAATCCTCAGACCCCGTATCCGGTCATCGACCTTATGGAAGACCAGCAGGGTGTCACGAAAAAGGGAGGAACCATGCGGTTGGGGTCCTATGATTGCAAGATCAAAGACAAGACCTTGGCGAAATCCATTTATGGCAAAGCGACCATCAAAGAACGTCACCGCCACCGCTGGGAGTTTAATAATAAGTTTTTAAAGGATTTTGAGGGGGCTGGTTTGGTGATTTCGGGATCCAATCCGGAGAAGCAATTGGTCGAAATTGTGGAAATTCCTACACATCCGTTTTTCATCGGGGTTCAGTTTCACCCGGAATTGAAAAGTACGGTCATGAATCCCCATCCCTTGTTTGTCAAGTTTGTGAAAGCTGCCATCCAGAATAAACAAAAGATTTAAGTTGAGGTAGGATTTTGTGACCTCGAATGTATCCAAAAGCAGATTGCCCTGGCTAGGACAATCTGCTTTTGGTTTTCAGGGGAATCGAAGAATATTTTTGGGCCGAAATTGTAGTAAATAAAAAAAAATTTATTTAAAAAAACGGAAGTTCATGTTGATTTTCTTGCCGTTCGAGAGGTGAAAGTGTCATTTCGTGTACTTTATTCTAAGATTCAATAAATACCGTAAAAATACCCTTTTTTATGCCAATTATTGACTTTACATAACTTTTTTGGTTTATTTAGGTAGGTAATTGGACATGTCCTATACCCCAACAAAACCACGACGAACCTATGTACACCGAATTTAAAAACAAGTTGGAACATTTGGATGCTTTGATCCGCCGGAAGGCCACAGGCAATCCTAAAGAACTAGCCGACAAGCTGGGAATTTCGGAACGCGCTTGGTACAGGCTACGTGATTTTTTGACGAACGACCTCCAGGTGCCTTTAAGTTATTGCACGAAACGGAAGACGTATTACTACCATCGCGAGGGAAATCTAATGCTGGGCTGGCGACCTTTACGAGAGGACCAGACGGGAAAGATTTCGGGTGGAGGAGGTGGGTTGAGCAACCGGGACTTTGCCAATGGCCACCACGAAACTAAAATTACCCCATCTGCCCCATTTTGTTCATTTTTTTTTAACACTGACGGGAGGTGGCAGTAGGATATTTTATGTTTGTTTCACCTTATGATATTGTAAGGCGGTAAATAAATTCTATAACTATGAAGAAGATTGAAAAAGTTGATGATTTTTCAGGTTCGGGTCAATGTCACCATGCAGCAGGTATGATAACTGGATTTGGTATGGCATTATTATCAGTACCAGTTTCGCCAATGAATATTGCGCTTGGTGCCGTTTCTTTAGGAGTTGGTGCATTAAGTTTAGCTGCGTGTAAATGGTAATATTTTTAAATTAAACTAATTCTAAAATAAATATGAAAAAGTTAAATGATAATATCTCTCAAGAGATTAAGGCTTCTGGTAATGTATGTGATGCGTTTAGTGGATTCATGGCAGGTTGGGGCGTTGGTGCAATTTTAGTCGGCGCTGCGACTGGTGGGATTGCAATCGTACTTGGTGCTGCGGTAATAAGTCAATATTGTTCATCTAAAAATAGTATATGAAGAAAAACTGGAAGCTTTTTTTATTGATTTTTCTTTATTTTATATATTCTATATGGTATATATTTTCAAATAGAACAAAGTTTAATCAACCTGAAAGTGTTGAATTATCGGTGTTGTTTGGAATTGTTTTGGCTTGGATTGCTATTATAGTGCGTTATTTCTTTACAAATAATGAATCAGAATAATTGACCTTATAGTCGCCTATTTTTACAATTATTCTAGGAATAAAGTTAATCAATCGCTATTTAATTGTGCTGTTTCTCTATAAATTTTAGGAGTATATATATTATTATTTAAACTCTACTTTTTGGCAATGATTAATAGTGTTTTTATAATGGTAGAGCTTAGTGAAGGTTTTCTTTAATAGAAATAAAATATAATACTCAAACAATAAAATTAATTAGTGAGCAAGTACAAGTATTTGATGATTATGGTCAATTTTATTGACCATAATCTTTATATTTAAATATAAAAGGTAATTTTTTTTATTTTTCGTAATATATTTAATATAAATAATTAAATTGACAAATTTAGATGATTTTTTATTTTATAATAATAACATTATTTGTATACAAAATTAATATTGAAAAATAATGGTATGGTAAGTAGAGTTTGGTTAATGGTATTATTTATATTTTTTCAAATTTTGATTAGTATTATTTTCTATTTATTTGTTTTGAATGAGAATATTTTCCTTAATTCATTTATTGATAAATTTGATATTAATCAAATCGAAAAAATGATCGAAGTGAATAGAAAGTATGCTTGGGTTTCATTGATATTGAACCCCATTTTATATGTATTCAAATTAACCTTCATTTCTATCAGTATTTACTTTATCAAACTTATCATTGGTGGAGATTTTAAGGCAACATTCTCTCAGATTTTTTTTAGTGTAGCGGTTGCAGATGTTGTATTTCTTATTTTAGCAATTACCAAATTATCTTATTTTCTACTTTATCCACCTACTAATTTAGAAGTTATACAAAATTTCGCTCCCGGATCCTTATACCAACTTGTCTCACAGGTCAATGAACCTTGGTTGGCTTATCCCTTACAAGCCATTAGTATTTGGGAGGTAGGCTTTATAGTCGTACTGGCCTATCAATTGAAAGAGTTTTTTCAGAACGATTTTGCTTTGTCACTTCAAAATGTGTTGTTAAGCTACGGAACTATGTTTCTTTTTTGGATTGTATTTGTTGTCTTCATTACGCTTAACTTAAGTTAATCCACTCCAATCATGACACGAAATAATAAATTACTTGGGTATATTTTTATTGTAGTCGGCGTACTCTCGTTGTTGGCTATGGGTATTTTGGAACGTTTGGAGCAAAAAGAGATCGTTCGAAATCATGTTGCGAGTTTACCTAGTTTTTCTATACTGTCAACCCAAGGTAACTTAACCCGTTTGGTGGTTAAAGATAAGCCAGTGGTTCTTTTCTTCTTCCATTCTACCTGTGAGCATTGCCAAGAAGAAGCGAAGTATGTGGTGGAGCATCGGCAAAAACTACAATCGGCTGATGTTTATTTTTTGTCCACTGAAAACCTGGCTGATATACAAAAATTCGCTCAAAACTATCAACTACACCCTTTTCAGGTAGGGCAAGTTAAAGACGAAGAGGTATCCGTTCCGATGGGAATCAGGACCTTCCCTACTTGCTTTGTGTACGCTAAGTCAGGGGTTCTTCTCAAACAATTTCAGGGCCAAATAAAAATTGATGCAATTACAGCCTTGTTTTAATTTATCCCAGTAAGCAATTCCATGAAACCTATTTATATTCCTCAGCGTGATCAATCAGATTGCGGAGTAGCTTGTTTGGCCTCCATTATCCAGATGCATGGTGGTTTCGCCAGTATCGAGTCCTTGCGTGAGTTGAGCGGTACTAGCATTCAGGGAACTTCTTTGCTGGGCCTTCAACACGCTTCCCAGAAGAATGGTCTTGAAGCCGAGGCATTCGAAGTGGATGATTTGGCCGTGTTTCAAGCAGAGGCCACGTTTCCGTGTATCCTTCATATTGTTACGGAAAATAATTTTGAACATTATATTGTTTGCACGGCTAGCCCTCGTCAAAAATCGAGTGATGATAAAAGCCCCACAACGTACCAAATCATTGACCCAGCCAAAGGTATTGAGGAATGGGATGAAGCCAAGCTGCTTGAAGTTTGGCGCAGTCGGGCCGTTTTATGCCTAACCCCAACCACCCAATTTGAACTCAAAACAGCCCAGCAAAAGAAGCAATGGAGATGGATATTTTCGTTAATTCAAGAGGACTTGCCGGTGCTTTACAGTGCGGTAGTATTGGGTATTGTACTGGCTTTGCTTTCTTTGACTACGGCTTTGTTTTCTCAAAAATTAATTGATCAGATATTACCCAATAAGCAAACAGAAAAACTGTGGTTAGGATTAGTACTTTTGGTTATTCTGCTTTTGGCGCGAACCATGCTGGGGTATTTCAGGAATTTTATTTTGTTGCGGCAATCCAAAGATTTTAACAATCGCTTGTTAGCTGATTTTTACACGAAACTACTACAACTTCCGAGGCAATTTTTCGATAGTCGCAAAGTAGGGGATATCACCGCCCGTATCAACGACACCCGGCGTATTCAGGCGGTGATAAGTTTTTTCGCCGGGAATGTGATGATTGATCTGTTAGTATTTCTTGTCTCTTTTGGCTTTTTAGTGGCGTATGACTGGACAATTGGTTTCATTTCTTTGATGTCCGTCCCGGTATTAGGTTTCTTGGCCTATTCGTTTAATCAACGGATTATTACGGGGCAAAAAGAGGTTATGTCCAGTTATGCGGTGTCTGAAAGTCATTTTATTGAGGTGATTGGTGGAATTGATGAGGTTAAATTAAAAAATCGGGAGAGTCTTTTTAGTCAATTGGGTGGTGTGGTTTATGGCGCTTTTCAAGACCGTATTTTACAATTGGGAAATGTCAGCAATCGATACAATATGTTGGGTGAAATTATGAATACTTTGTTGATTGGTCTGGTGTTGGGAGTTTCTTCCTATTATGTGTTAGAGAAAACGATTAAGATTGGCGAATTAATGGCCATCCTTTCTATTTCACAAGGCATGATCGGGGCTGTTAGTCGTCTGGCTCTGACGAACGTTCAAATACAGGAAGCTCGCATTGCGTTTGATAGACTTTTTGAATTCAGTGATATCCGTAAAGAATCTGATGTGTCATACGAAGATCTCTTGGTAAATAAGCCAATACAGTCCATAGAGATTAAGGATTTGACTTTTCGGTTTCCAGGACGGCCTCTATTATTGAATAAACTGAATCTTACGCTTCAAGCTGGGAAATTAACGTTAGTAGTAGGCGAAATTGGTTCTGGAAAAAGTATTTTATTGCATATTTTAGCCAAGTTCCGTGAGAGAGAATCTGGTTCAATTCTACTGAACAATGAATTTGACTTGAATGACATATCAACCACGGAGTGGAGGACCCGAATTGGTGTGGTACCTCAGGAAATTAAGATATTTTCGGGCACTATTCTGGACAATTTAATGCTTGGGAGTGGAAATCCTGAGGAGATGATAAAAAAATGCCAAGAGATGGGTCTTGATTCTTTTTTCACCCAATTTCCCCGAGGTTTCGGAACGATTATTGGCGAGAATGGTGTCCAGCTGTCTGGAGGACAAAAGCAGTTGATCGCAATAGGTAGAGCGCTGATGAATGATCCAGAGGTTTTATTGTTGGATGAGCCAACATCAGCCATGGATCGCCGCACTGAGTCTCGGGTCATGGAGATTATTCAAAAGCAAAAACGAAAGCGAATCATTTTAATGATTTCACACAAGGCGGATCATGAAAGTGTAGCCGATGAAGTTTTTGAGATGTAACGTAATTTTTTTACTCAAATTCCTCGTTTTTGATTTTGGTAGCCATTTAGTTTTTTGGGAATATTCATCCCCACTAGGACAACCCGTTTGTAGCCAAAATATGCCCCATTTAAAATATCTGTGGGTGCGGCCAAGTAAATACGATGATCTAGGGAATCCGATGTAGGCCGAAATGACGGTCGTGTTGTGATCTCCTAGAGCTTATGGGCCACGTGATTAAAAATCTAGCTTGTCAAAGCTAAGAATTTGGAATCAACCCACAAGAAAGTATGAACAATGAAGTGATTAATGAGAGGTAGTTTCATGTTGATTTTCTTGCCGTTCGAGAGGTGAAAGTGTCATTTCATGTACTTTTGTTTAAGATCCAATAAATACCGTAAAAATACCCATTTTTGTGTTGCCTATTGACTTTATATAACTTTTTTGGTTTATTTAGGTAAGTAAATAGACATGTTGCGTGCCTAATCAAAATACGAGAAATCTACTCTTTTTAGGGCCAGTTCTTTATTTAGATGCTAATGGATGATAGCAATAGGTTATTTTATGTTTGTTTCACTTTATGATTTTATAAAGTGGTAATAAATTCTATAACTGTGAAGAAGATTGAAAACGGTGATAATTTTTCAGGTTTGGGTTCTTACTACCATATAACAGGTATGATAATTGGATTTGGAATAGCTTTTTTGTCTAATTTAGTTTTGCTTTTGAATATTGCATTTGAAGCTGCCGTAGTAAGTCAATATTGTTCATCTAAAAATAGTGTATGAGAAAAAATTGGAAGCTAGCAATATTTACTTTTGTTTGTTTTGTATGTTCAGTATGGTATATATCTGCAAATAGAACAAAGTTTAATCAACCTGAAAGTGTTGAATTATCGACATTGTATTGGATCGTATTTTTTTGGGTTGTTGTAGTTCTATGTTATTTTTTTCCATATGACAAATCAGAATGATTACTTTATAATTGTTAAATTTTGATAATTTGTCCAGTAATAAAGTTAATCTAGTTGTTATTTAATTGGGATTGTTCTCTGAATATTTTAGTGGAAAATGGCTTCTTATGTTGGATTTACTAACTAAGTATAGTTCATAAAATACCGATAATCAGGCTAACTCAGTAAAGTCTTTCAAATTAGGGCCAAAACTTTTTTAGCTTTTTTTGGATACTGACGGGAGATGGCAGTAGCTGTATTTATATTTGGTTCATCTAATGATTTTGTTAGGACTATTAATGCTTATTATGTATGAAAAAAATTCAAGATTCCCGTTTAGTAAAAATTAGTGGCGGAAAATGTCCTTGGTGGAGAGTTTCTCTTGGTTTTGCGGCTATTTTAGCCGGGCCATTTACCTTGGGTATTTCAGCAGTTGCGGCAGTTGCAGGAGCTGTTGGTAATGTTTACTGTAGTTAATGAATGGGTGGCTCATGTCACCCATATCTTCGCTCAAAGTTTAAAAAATATTTACATTATTTCGATTATTTTCGGAGTAAATGACTTTAGTATAGCTCAAAATGAAAAAAAATATTTCGCATCTTTTGAGTCAAGATCAATGGGCCTTTCCCAAATGCCTCTTCATTATAAGATTGGTTTGCCGTCCTTAAAGCAAGACAATTTTACGTTATGGCACTTTATAAGTGTTGAATCAAATCGAACACTTTCTCCAGCAATAGGAGTAGGTACGGGATATATTGGTAGAGGATTTCAAATCCCAGGTTCTATGTTCCTTCTAGGGGAATTTCATTTAAGATATGTTACGCCAAAATACAAAGAGATTTATCCAACATTGATGCACCTAAGTAAATTGGGATTGGGTTATCGCTTTCAACGACCAGTTTCACTAACACTTATGATGAGTTTTGATAATGAATGGTCTTTTTTTACTGAATTTGGGTTACTTTATCCAATAATTTGTAAACCAAAACCAACATTACGGCGTCAATTGCGATGTCCGTAAATTTATCAGAGCATTAATTTTAGTTTATTTTTCAATATGCTGGATTTCGCTGGTAAAAGTAATTTACTTTTCTATTTTATGTCCTCCTGTTAGTTTAACGCAACAACCGAATATCCGTGCGGCCAAGTAAATACGATGATGTAGGGAACCCGATGCAGGCTGAAACCATACTGCGGGAGGTTTGTTTTAATCCCCAAGCCCCAGCTCTTATGGGCTTGGTTGGTAGAAAAGGCACGGCGGGTGCCATTACAGAATTTGGACTTGTCAATAGTGTGTCTAGTATAAAAGGAGTTCATTATTTAGCAATTTGCCTTTGCCCATCGGGGCAACCCGTTTGTAGCCAAAATATTCCCCATTTTAAATATCTGTGGGTGCGGCCAAGAATATTCGATGATCTAGAGAACCCGATGCAGGCCGAAACCATACTGCGGGAGGTTTGTTTTAATCCCCAAGCTGCTGCTCTTATGGGCTCGGTTAGTAGAAAAGGTACCTTGGGTACCATTGCAGAATTTGGACTTGTCAGTAGTGTGTCTAGTATAAAAGGAGTTCATCATTTATCTGTTTGCCTTTGCCCCATCGGGGCAACCCGTTTGTAGCCAAAATATGTCCCATGAAAAAGATCCGTCGGTGCCCGACAATGGTTAAGTTTGAATTTAGCTTGGATTTTATCTTGCTCGATTAGATTAGTTCAAACGGGGTTTAACACTTTGGTTGGAATTGGCCATTTTATTTTACGTCTGCCTGAGTTGATCCTGCCTTTCTCCATTTTCACCTTCTCATCCTTTCTTTTTTCTTCCTACATTTGCCTCACACGATCAACCTAATCATCACATGAAAAAACTGAGTTACTGCCTTATCTTCATTTGCTCGTATGTGGCGTCGGTGGCCCAAACGAGTTTCTTCCCTGGATTCGAATTACCTGACGCACCGGCTCTGGCCAAACGTGGCGCTTTTGCGGTGGGCGTCAAGACCAAAACCTGGATCAATCCCAAGCAGCTCGATATTTTGGCCACCAAAGGCGATCAAGAAGTTCGGGCAGACCGTCCACTGACTGTCGAAATATGGTATCCTGCCGAAGGAAAAGCCGGAGAAGAAAAAACGGAATACCCAGAATTTTTAGGACAAAATAATGATCCGCGTCGACCTGTTAAGCCTTTTTCTCTACCCGGTCGGGCCATCCGAGACGCCATGCCCAAACGCGGTGAAGGCGCCTTTCCCTTGGTGATTATCTCCCATGGATACACGGGGTCTCGGTACATTATGTCTTATTTAGGTGAGCATCTAGCCTCTCAAGGTTTTGCAGTGGTGGCCATAGGCCATAAAGAATCCACTTTTTCTGATGCGGCCGGATTTCCCAGTACACTTTTAAATCGTTCGCAGGATATCTTATTTGCCCTCCAATCCGCTAGCCAAGATAGCTGGATGAAAGGCTGGGTCAATGCCGATCAGACGGCTTTGGTGGGTTACTCCATGGGTGGTTATGGTGTGCTGAATGCGGCGGGTGCGGGATATGCCCCCGGATTTGTGAAATTATTTGGTGGGTTAACGGGCGGAAATCAAGCTCTAGCCAAACGTTCTTGGGCTGATCCCACATTTGCGCAAACGATTGATCCACGCATTAAGGCCGTAGTTGCCTTTGCGCCGTGGGGCATGGAACGTGGGGCTTGGGATGCCGAAAGCCTCGCGAAAGTCAACGTGCCCATCATGTTGGTCGCGGGAGATCAAGACGATATCTCGGGTTGGGAAAAAGGGGTAAAAGCCATTTACGAAGGTTTGCCCAAAGCACACATGTTGGTGTACGAAAACGCGCGCCATAATGTAGCCCCCAACGCTCCCCAGCCCCTGACGATGCAATTGGATTTACCTTTTGATGAATACTATCGCTATGCCGAGCCCGCCTGGGATCAGCGCCGAATGAACAATATTAATCAACATTTTTTGACGGCCTTCCTTGGGGTGCATTTGCAAAATAAACCGTATCAAGAATATCTAAACCTGACCCAAAAGCCGGCTGGAAAAGAATGGATGGGTTTTAAAGCCCGTACGTGTGTCGGACTTCAATGGTGGAGTAAATAATTAAAATTGCACTTTTGAGTGATAAGTACCTTGGAATAAGTCAATTGTCGACTCGACAATTGACTTATTTTTTGTTTCAATTGGATCTTTAAAAGAAATTTGTGCGTAATTTATATAAATAGCGAAAATTCGCTTGAAATATAAATTACGCTTTTTACTTTTGAATCAGAACGAAACAGAACCGACCCAATGGAAACCACCAGCCACTTCATCTCACCCATAGCGGAATTGGATACCTTGTTGACACCCGAGGCAGAACAATTCCTTCGCTTTCTTCATCACTCTTTTCAGACTACTCGTCTGAACCTATTGGAACAACGCAACCTGCGCCAACAACAAATTCATACTGGTGAATGGCCCCGTTTTCGGCCAGAAACGGAGTCAATTCGTCAATCCGATTGGCAAGTTGCCCCGATACCTGCCGATCTTCAGCGCCGTCGTGTTGAAATTACCGGTCCTGTTGATCGACGGATGATCATCAATGCCCTAAATTCAGGCGCTGATGTTTTCATGGCCGACTTCGAAGATGCCAATGCCCCCACTTGGAGCAATTGCTTGGAAGGACAAATGAATCTCCACGATGCCATCCGAGGTACGATTTCGTATACCTCGCCTCAAGGGAAGGCCTACCAATTGAACGAAAAAATTGCCGTTCTGAAAGTACGTCCCCGCGGGTGGCATTTGGAAGAGAAACACTTTTTGGTGGATGGAGAACCCATCTCGGCCTCGTTGTTCGACTTTGGCTTGTATTTCTTTCATAACGCCCAAGAACTGATCTCCCGTGGTTCAGGCCCGTATTTCTATCTTCCCAAATTGGAGTCTCACGAGGAAGCCAAACTTTGGAATGATGTGTTTGTCGCCGCACAGACCTATTTGGATATTCCGATTGGTACCATCAAAGCCACGGTTTTAATCGAAACCATTTTGGCGGCTTTTGAGATGGATGAAATCTTGTATGTACTCCGTGATCACATGGCAGGTCTCAATGCTGGCCGCTGGGATTATATTTTTAGCGTCATCAAAAAATTCCATCGTTTCGCTGATTTCATTTTACCAGATCGCGCTGAAGTCACTATGCGTGTGCCATTTATGCGGGCTTATACCAAGTTGCTTGTCAAAACCTGCCACCAGCGCGGTGCCCATGCTATTGGTGGAATGGCCGCCTTCATACCCAATCGGCGCGATGAACGGATCAATCAAATGGCTTTCGACAAAGTCACCGCCGATAAAGAACTAGAAGCGGCCACCGGCTTCGACGGAACTTGGGTTGCGCATCCGGATCTCGTCCCTATTGCAAGATTGCCTTTTGACCGAATCATTGGGGAGGCCTCTCACCAAAAAAATCGGATGTTGGAGGATGTTTCCATTACGGCCACCGATTTATTGGATGTTCGAATGGATCATGCCCATGTCACCGAAGCCGGACTCCGAATGAACCTCAATGTCGGCATTTTATACATCGCTTCGTGGCTTCGTGGTGTGGGGGCAGCGGCCATTCATAATCTCATGGAGGATGCCGCTACGGCCGAAATCTCAAGAGCTCAGGTGTGGCAATGGATCCATCACTCAGTTCGAACCCAAGAAGGACGATTAGTAGATCGTGCGTATGTCGAGTTGATTTTGGAGGATGAAATCTCGAAAATCAAAGCCACCGTAGGAGAGGAGGGCTTTGTGTCAGATCAATATGCCGAAGCCGAGACCCTCTTTCGAGACCTTATTTTTCAAAAAGAATTTTCCGAATTCTTAACAACAGGTGCGTACACCCATTTTCAATAAACTTTCTTTTTTACCTAATTCTTCATCAATTCAACTTAAATCACATGGAAAATCAAGCCAGAATTCAAGCTTTGATCCAAGATTGGGCCAGCAATCCTCGTTGGCAACATGTAGAACGCCCGTACACTGCTGAGGAGGTGATTCGTCTCCGAGGGTCTTACGATCTTCAATACACAATTGCCCAACTCGGCGCCGAGCGTCTGTGGAATGCTTTACATGAGGAGGACTGGGTGGCCGGACTGGGAGCTTTAACAGGCAATCAAGCCGTTCAAGAAGTAGCCGCTGGAATGAAAGCCATCTATTTATCAGGTTGGCAGGTAGCAGCCGATGCCAACTTGTCTGGGCAGATGTATCCAGATCAAAGTTTATATCCTGCCGACTCAGTACCTGCCGTCGTTCGTCGGATCAACAATGCCCTTCTACGCGCAGATCAGATTCAAAGTGTGAATCAAGACGGAAAAAAAGATTGGTTGGTGCCCATCGTAGCCGATGCCGAAGCCGGTTTTGGGGGGAATTTGAATGCATTCGAATTGATGAAACAAATGATCGAGGCTGGAGCCTCAGGAGTTCATTTTGAAGATCAATTGTCGTCAGCCAAAAAATGTGGCCACCTAGGAGGGAAAGTCCTCGTACCCACCCAAGAAGCGATCAATAAATTGGTAGCTGCCCGCTTGGCAGCCGATGTTCTGGGTACATCCACCTTGGTGATTGCTCGTACGGATGCCGAAGCAGCTAATTTGATAACATCGGATATTGATGAGCGGGATCAACCCTTCATTACCTCGTCTCAACGCACTGCCGAAGGTTTCTTCTATGTCCGTAACGGATTAGAACAGGGTATTCAACGAGGTTTAAGTTATGCACCCTATGCTGACTTGATTTGGATGGAAACCGGAAATCCCGACCTCGGTATGGCACGTGAATTTGCCCAAGGTATTCGAGAGAAATACCCTCATCAACTTTTAGCCTATAATTGCTCTCCTTCATTTCACTGGGCGAAATTTATGGATGAGAACAAAATGCTGACTTTCCGGGAGGAATTAGCGGCAATGGGATATAAGTTCCAATTCATTACCCTGGCTGGCTTCCATGCGCTCAACACCTCCATGTTTGAGTTATCTCGAGCGTATGTAAAACGGGGCATGGCAGGATTTTCAGAGCTCCAACAAAAAGAGTTTGCCCTACAAGCCGAAGGCTTCAAGGCTGTCAAACACCAATCTTTTGTAGGAACTGGATACTTTGATGAAGTTCAAAACATCATTACCTCAGGTACTGCTTCAACAACTGCATTGGTCGGATCCACCGAAGAGGAGCAATTTCATTGAATTTTGAGTAGTTAATGTCCTATGGTGAATATCTCCGGATTTTATCTGGAGATATTTTTTATTGCAATTGAGGTGTAAATTCTAGACGAATTCGAGGATCACCAGTCTGTACAAAATTTCCAGTATCGGTTTCTAGAATTAATTTTTGATTCGTTAATTCGATAATTGTAAAGACTCCTGAGAATCCAGTAACTCGGACATCAATGCTTTGTTCCAGATCTTTAAACTCCCAAATTCCTTGATTGACCACCTGGCGGGTTAATCGATCCAGTCCCCGTACATTTCCTGAGAATTGAAATTCAAACAATAATCCCCGAAGAGCGATTGCCTGAATGGTTAGTTGGCCATCGGAGATGGGCTGATTGGAGGGACTCAGAAATCGATCCACTTTCCACGTATGTTGTGTCAAGCGAGTTAAACGCGAAGTATCCTCTTCGATGGTTTGAGTACATCCCCAAACTACTCCGACCATGAGCCAAAGGGCAATCCATTGAAATACCTTCATATTGTAAACACGGAATTCGAATTTCCGAGATTTCAGTTTAACTTACTACGAAGAAACGAAAAAAAAGTCACTTTGGTACTGCAGCTTGGAACTAGGGCTTCTTTCTTCCCTGTTTTCAATTAAAATTAGAATCAATGAACCTAGAATATACAAATCGACTCATCCATGAATCGTCTCCTTACCTAAAGCAACATGCCCACAATCCTGTCGACTGGTATCCGTGGGGGGCTGAAGCGTGGGAAAGGGCAAAATTTGAGGATAAGCCAGTCATTGTTTCCATTGGATATTCTGCTTGCCATTGGTGCCATGTGATGGAACGTGAGTCGTTTGAGTCGCCGGAATTGGCGGCCATTATGAATAAATTCTATATCAACATCAAAGTAGATCGAGAGGAAAGACCCGATGTGGACTCGATCTATATGGATGCCCTACATTCCATGGGTTTGCGGGGTGGCTGGCCTTTGAACGTCATGCTCATGCCAGATGGCAAACCCTTTTATGGTGGAACCTATTTTCCACCCGAAAAATGGAGGCAGATACTATTGGCCATTGCCCAAGGATTTGAACACGATCGAGAGAAGCTGCAGTCCTCAGCGGATGGATTTGCCGAAAACCTGCAAACCTCTGAGGCCCAAAAATACCGCTTGGCATTTGTCGAGGAACCCAATATCCAAATCGAAAAAGCAGCCTTGGAGGATATCCAAAGACTGCTTCTTCGTTCCGTTGATTTTAAAAAAGGAGGATTATCTAGATCTCCAAAATTTCCAATGCCAGCGGTCTGGAGTTACCTCCTTCAGTCCCAAGCGAATCACCCCAATCAGGAAAGTCAAGACGCCATCTTTACCACCCTTGACCGATTGGCCTTGGGCGGTTTGTTTGATCATATAGCCGGGGGGTGGACACGGTATTCCACCGACGAAGATTGGAAAGTTCCCCATTTCGAGAAAATGCTTTATGACAACGGGCAACTGCTTTCGGTATATGCCCAAGGGATACTATTGGCGCGGCAGCACCCAGACCGAAAACCCCAAGAAAGACTTTACACCTGGGCGATCGAACAAACCGTGTCTTGGCTAAAATCTGAAATGCAATCGCCGTCGGGTGGGCTCTATGCAGCCCTTGATGCAGATTCCGAAGGAGTTGAGGGCAAATATTATACCTGGACCGAAGAGGAATTAGATGAAATTTTAGACGAAGATATGGCCTGGTTTGGTGATATGTATGATATCACCGATCAAGGTAACTGGGAGCATGGAAATAATATCCTACATTTAGAGGAATACCCCAGTCAATCGAATTGGTCGAGGTGGATGTCAATACTACAAAAGTTAAAACCTATCCGAGAACAACGAATTCGGCCCGGTTTAGATGATAAAATATTGGCCAACTGGAACGGTTTAGCCATTAAAGGATTAGTGGATGCCTATTTCGCTACCCAAAATCCAATGACAAAAGAATTGGCTTTGGAAGTTGGAGAATGCATTCGTCAACATTTTTTGGTAAATGTTCAAAACGAATCTGGAGAGGATGCACTCGGTTTGACCCATGTTTTAGGCAAAAATAGTATCGGATTTTTGGATGATTACGCCGCAGTCATGGATGCTTTTCTAAGTTTGTACAAACTTACCTTGGACGATACTTGGATACTCGATGCCCTGAAGTTAGCCGATTATGTGGTGGCCAATTTCTATGACCCATCCGAGCAACTCTTCTTCTTTACCGACAGCCAAGGGGAAGTGTTGATCGCCCGTAAAAAAGAACTTTTCGATAACGTCATCCCGGCCTCTAATTCCATGATCGCACATGCTTTCTGGAAACTTGGGGAACTAACCGATCGGACTGATTTGAGTCAAATTTCTCAAGTTATGGTGTCCAAAATGGCTCCTTTAATCGCCAAAGATCCGCAGTGGCTAGCGCATTGGGCAAATCTTCAGGTTCAAATGCACCATGGCTTACCTGTGGTGGTGGTAGATTCTAGCCAACCTTTTCAAGCGATTCGACCATTTGTTGAGACTTTTTTACCAGAGGTACTGTATTTATCCGCTGATTCTCACCTACCCTTGGCTCAGGGGAAAAAAGGAGTAGAAGGAAAAACAACGTATTTCCTTTGTCAAAATCAGAGCTGCCTAGCCCCAACAACTTCTTGGGAAGAAACTCTTAAGTCCCTTCAATTACGATGAATGATTGGTATTGGCTTGGAGACCAAGCCCTTGGATGGAAACCTAAATCAATTCCCCCGGACAAATTTTGGACAGTGTCCCAATCTGCTTTGGAATACTTCATCCAACGACCTCCTAAAGGGATTCGAGAGATCGTTCCTGGATTCCAAAGTTTGACTTTCCTTTTGCATAATCAGGTTCTTCCATCGAAAGCTTTGTCTCAACTGGTACAAGATTGGCTCGAGGAGGTTCCTCGATTGCCTAATAATGGAAGTACGAAGGTCATTGAGATCCCGGTACACTACAATGGCCCCGATTTAGCGGAGGTAGCACGCTTGACAAATCTATCTGTTCCGGATGTCATTCGGCTGCATAGCGCTCCCTTGTACCGTGTCCATTTTTTAGGTTTCTTACCTGGGTTTCCTTATTTAGGAGGCATGGATCCCAAGTTGTTTTGTCCTAGAAGGTCAATACCTAGACGACTGGTTCCAGCCGGAACAGTGGGTATCGGTGGAATGCAAACCGGAGTTTATCCCCAGGATAGTCCAGGTGGTTGGCAGTGGATTGGTCAAACCCCGATTTCGCTTTTTTCACGGCAGACAGGACCTTTGTTGGCTCTTGGTGATGCAGTTCAATTCGTTCCTTTATGATTATAATTGAGAAGGTTGGGTTTCTAACCACTTGGCAGGATGATGGCCGGATAGGATATGGTCATTGGGGCGTTCGTCCGGGCGGTCCTATGGATCCTGTTTCCGCTCAATTAGCTCGGGGGTTGATCCACGGGACGGCTAATCTACCTGTTTTGGAATCTCATTTTCCCGGTCCTGTTCTTCGATTTGATTCTGCTGCTACGATTTCCATCACAGGGGCGGACTTTGGGGCACGCTTATCTTCAGGAAGATTTCTTGCCCCAAGGGGATGCTATCAAGTTCAGGCAGGCGAAGTTTTGACGTTTACACAAAAATTGGAGGGAGAATGGGTGTATATTGGTATTGCTGGATTGGATCCCCTACGTTCATGGCTAGGAAGTGTCGATCAGCCGATTAAGGTAGGGCAAATGCTTTCACATCAGCCGATCCAATTACCGGAAAAGAAATTAGGTAATTGGTATCGTCCTTTTTCTTCTTCGATTCGATTTTTGCCTAGACCGGAATTCAATGAAATTACTTTTGGATTTGAGGTGGAACGATTGCCAGAGAGTAATCGAATGGGATACCGATTAAAAGGTTCATTTCCTAGATTGGATCACTCTGAATTTTCGGCGGGTGTTGTTCAGGGAACGATTCAGCTTCTTCCTGCTGGTCAGGCCATTGTCCTGATGGCCGACCACCAAACAACAGGTGGATATCCTGTATTAGGGGAGGTTATCTCGGTAGATATTGGTAAATTGGCCCAAAAAAAGCAAAATCAGTTGTTTCATTTGATCCCGGTCAGCCATCAAAAAGTATGGGAGGTAAAGACTCAATGGATGACTGTTTGCCGAAAAATGATAAATTTACCTTTAGGATAATGGATATAAATTGTGATGCAGGAGAATCGTATGGTCATTGGTGCATAGGAGACGAAGCCAACTTGTTTCGTTGGGTGAGGTCTGTCAACATAGCCTGTGGATTTCATGCCGGCGACCCAAGTCACATCCAACAAACCATTCTGTTGGCTAAGCAACACAAATTACGGATCGGTGCTCACCCTGGGTATCCTGACTTAGTTGGATTTGGACGAAGAAGCCTCATTATGAGTTTTTCGGACATTGAATCTATGGTCATGTACCAAGTAGCTGCATTGAAAGGCATGGTAGAAGCTAATGGCTCTCAACTAACGCATGTGAAGCCCCACGGGGCGCTCTATACAGATTCGGCTGTAAATCCAAACATCGCTCAGGCTATAGCATCAGCGATTTACAAAATTTCTCCTGAACTCATCTTGGTTGGGTTGGCTGGAAGCATTTCCCTCGAAATCGCGCAAGAAAAGGGCCTTGTCACGTTAGCCGAAGTATTCGCCGATCGCTCGTATGAATCCACGGGTCAATTGACCTCGAGATCCATCGAGGGAAGTGTTTTGTCGGAAGAGCAGGAGATTCGAAATCAGGTTCAAGCATTTCTAAGTTCTAAACCAATCCGTTCCCGAACCGGGGAATTCATTGAACTTAAAGGGCAAACGATTTGTGTTCATGGGGATTCCCACCAAGCTGTTCAGATAGCCCAGTGGGTATGGGAAGAAGTCCATACCGTCTCACCGATCTAACTTACAAAAGCGCTTCGATCAAGGCATCCACTGTTTTCCCCTCAGCCTCAGCCTTGAAGTTCCGAACCAACCGGTGCCGAAGTACGGGTTTAGCTACAGCTCGAACGTCCGCTATATCGGGAGAATACCGACCCTCCATGAGCGCATGACATTTAGCCGCCAACACTAAATTCTGAGAGGCACGAGGACCAGCTCCCCAATCTATGTATTCTTGGGTAATTTCAGGCGTGGCAGATTGATTTGGTCGTGTTTTATGTACGAGTTTTACCGCGTACTCAATCACATTATCAGCTACCGGGACCCGCCGGACCAAATGTTGAAAATAGTCGATTTCCTCGGCCCGAATCACCGGAGAAATCAAGGGTTTTGTATCTGTGGTCGTATTCTTTACGATCGCCAATTCTTGTTGCCAGGTAGGATAGTCCAGTGTTACCATGAACATGAATCGATCCAGTTGGGCCTCAGGTAGGGGATAAGTACCTTCCTGTTCAATTGGATTTTGGGTAGCTAAAACAAAAAAAGGTCGAGGCAATGGGTATCGCACCCCCGCAACTGTAACTTGGTACTCTTGCATGGATTCCAAAAGTGCCGATTGCGTTTTCGGGGGAGTTCGGTTGATCTCATCGGCCAAAACAATATTGGCAAACACAGGGCCCGGAATAAAGGTTAGGGCTCTTTCTTTATTCAAGGTTTCTGCACCTAAGATATCTGAGGGCATTAGATCGGGAGTAAATTGAATCCGATTGAATTTCAAATCCAATGCCGAGGAGATCGTTTGTACCAAAAGAGTCTTGGCAAGACCGGGCACACCGACCAACAAACAGTGTCCTTGACAAAATATCGAGGTCAAGAGCAATCGAACGGTATCCTCTTGCCCCACAATGGCTTTCCCAATTTCGTTTCGAAGGCTCTCGATGGCTTCTCTAAAACCTTTTGCAGCGGCGACATCATCTGGGTAGTGCATAGACATTAAGGCTCTTGGGCGAATAAGTTACAACTTTGGTATTCTGGGTCAATTTTGATAAAAACTTCACCAATAGCTTCCCGAAACCATTTATCGATGGCTCGACTGGATTTATCTGCCATGGCATATTCGGTAATTTTTTCGAAATCATCCTTTAAACTGGCTCGGTGCGCAGGATACACTTTTTTGAGGCGAATGAGTCGCAAACCTGTACGGCCATCCGGGCTCCGGTAATTCACTGGTTGGGTGATTTCTCCTTCTTTCATCGGTTCCACTGTGAAATAAAGATTGGGTTCCATGCTCAAATCCAAGGCCATGCGAGTACTTCCCGTTTCGTAGTTCATGAGCGCCCCTCCCGAATATTTAGTGTTCTCATCTTCGGTGTGAAGACGAACCTGTTGATCAAATCGGAGTGAATCTTTCACGATCACCGCACGAAGCGAATCAAGGAATTTTTTGGGTTCACTGAGGTCCAATCGATTATAGTCAGGTCGGAGCAAAATATGCCGGGCGCGGTATTCTTGACCCCGAATGTCCAAGGTTTGAATAAGGTGATACCCAAATTCTGTCTCCACGATATCAGAAAGCTCACCCGATTTCATACGCATGGCGGCCGCTTCAAAGGGAGGGGTCATCATGCCTCGTTTGGCATAGCCCAAGTCGCCACCGAAAGGCCGCGAGTTGATATCTTCCGAATATTCAGCGGCCAGATCTTCAAATTTCTCACCATTTTCGACTCGTTTTTTGAAATCTTTCAACCGGTCGATTAACTCGTCTTTTTGCGCTTTTCCAATTTTACCGAACCGAACCAACTGCTGAATCTCTACTTCCGTCGGAATCATGGGTATGCTATCTGCCGGAAAGCGATTGAAAAACTTACGGACTTCGTTCGGTGTAACCTTCGTTCCCTCCGTAATTTTTTGTTGCATTTTGGCCGCTGTCAAGCGCTCGCGAACCTGCTCGCGAACCTCCGCTTTTAATGTTTCGATGGATTTCCCAAATTGATCCACAATGTTTTTCTCTGATCCATACATCCGAATCATCTCGTTCATCCGGGCATCCAATTGATCGCTTACGGAAGATTCTTCGACAATCACCGAATCAATCTCTGATTTGGCCACCAACAATTTTTGAACGGCAATTGACTCCAAAGCTTGGCAACGGGTGTAGGGTTGATTTTGTTGTTTGGCCTTCACCAACATATCTTCAACCTCTGACTTCAGGATATAATAATTGTCAATTTTGGCAATAATTCGATCAACACTCTGTACTTGAGCCAATTGGCCCTTCGCTAGGATCGAAACAAAGAAAAAAAGTAAGACAGACAGCCTCTTCATACAAATAATTTACGGATGTTGGGGTGAAAATAACTCATTTACAACGTCGGAATTGGCTGTAAAGGGATATTTTTCAGCTAATTTACGATCAAATTCTTGGAGTAAATACTCTTGGTACGCTTTTATCACTTCACCTCTAGCTTCACGAATAGTTTTTAAACGAGGTGGAAGGATTTTTTCTACTATTACCTCATACACTTTATCTTCCCAAGTAAAGCGGTATGTTCCGAGTTTATTAGGTACTTTTTCAGCTACCCAAGGCTCTCCAGCCGAGAAAATACCCTCTTTGATGACGATCACCGGGCCATATTTACTCTGTATAATTTTAGCAAGCTCTTCCCTAGAATTACTTAAAAACTGAAAAGTTACCCGTTGGTTTTTTTGCCAGTCAAATCGCTCCACCGGTCGTGTTTTACCAAAATCAATTTCTTGAATGCGAGAATAATCCAATCCGAGTTGCTGTAAATAGGCACTTACCCGTTGGACTCGAAGTGCCGAGACGGAGTCCTCTTCTTGGACGTCGGCATGCCCCCCAATTTCAACTAAATAGGAAGGTTGATTGGACATGATGCCGATTAGGCCTTTTAATCGTTTTTCAGCGTCTTCATCCAACTGAGTTTGGTTCTTGGTGAACGTGATGGGAAGTATACCCCGCCGCAAGGCATACGGTTTTTCTTCACCCATGAGCTCATTGGCCATATCAAGGTACTTGATGTCATCCGCCACCATGACCACCCCCTCCATTCGTCCAGCCTGGATGTATTTTTCCTGAGTCTTTTCAAAAATCTTGATTTGACCTAACGTGTCCGCTACTGCTTTTTCCCAAACCGTTTCATTTAATAAAATTTTGGTTACGATATCCCGCTCCTGTTGTTGAACACGTTTTTCGAATGCAGGCTGTTTTCTTAAAAATTGGGTGTAAACCTTTCGAATGGATTGATTTTCAAATAAATTTAATTGATGCTGAAGCCAAGTTGTGGGTTGAGTGCCAGTAGGGATTTGCCATTGGGCTTGATTTTCTTCTAAAAACCGAACAAAATCTGCTACCGTAATTTTCTGACTATCTCCGGTAAAAAGCGCTTTGGTAAGAAGAGCATTGGGCCAAATATTTTGCCAGGTCTTATAGAGAAGGGAGGTTGAGGCCGTAGCAATTAAGCTATCCCGTAGACTTGTTGAGACTTTCCATTGAATGGTTTGCTTGGCTTTTTCTAGGCGTAAGGATTGGAGTACCTCTCCCCGGGAATCCGTTTTTAGCTTATCCTCTATGAGCATATCCAATGCCTCTGAATATTGAAAGGGTATTTTTTCGATCAATTGAATCAGGTGCCATCCTACCTTGGTTTGAAACGGACCACCAAGTGCGCCGGATTGCGTCAAAGCAAATGCATTTTTCTCCAAGATGGGATCCATACGATCCCCAATACCAAATGCCGCTAATTCGCCCCCCCGATCTTTGGTGCGGATGTCCTCAGAATACATCCTGACAGCCTCGGTAAAGGTAATCTCCTTGGATTCAATTCGAGTTTTCAAGGAATCAAGAAAGAGCTTCGAGCCTTCCGACGGATTTGTTACAACCAAATGCCGAATACGGACTTGTCCTGAATAAGGCCGCTTGTTCTTAACCCAAACAATATGGTATCCGGTTGATGTTCGCACAGGCGTGGAGATACTTCCAATCGCTCCCTGGTAAGCAACATTTTCGATGGAATATACCAATTGGAGAGGACCGAACCATCCTAGGTACCCTTCCGTTTGATTTGTTTTTGTATCTTGAGAATAGAGCCTAGCCGCCTCTCCAAATGACATTTCATTTTGAGCGAGCCGTTGGTAAATGGCCGAGGCCTTTCGGTAGGCGTTGAGGGTATCCTCGGGAGAGGGTAAGGCAGGAAGGGAAACCAAAATATGACTTAATTCTACTTCCGCTTTATATCGCTCACGCGTGATGTCTTTTAGTTTCTGAATCGTTGCCTCATCTTCCCAATATTCATCCAAAAGATAATCGCGGTAGGCGGCCACCTCCTCCTGTACAGATGGATCCCGGGTAATTCCGGCCTCTTGGGCCTCCAAGTAATACCGGTATTCTTTGATGAACGTAGAAAATAAAGAATCTCGACGGCTAGTTTCCGCTACATCTCGCTCCAAAAAATACATATCTGCATGCTCTTTTGGAATCTCAATGGTACCCAATTTCCCAACTACGGGTACAGGTTGTGCCTGGCTCGCCAAAGAATCTTTCTCTAGGATTTCTGTCTGGGTGATTTGAGGAACTGACTTGGGTTGACAAGCCCAAAATAGGATGCTAATTCCCCCCGCTAATATTCGTTTATACATGAATGAAAAATACCAGTAGAAAAGTGGCGTTGTGGTTACCTAAATTCAAATATAGGACATTACGAGTCCCGATCCAATGTCGGTACCCATTCCTTTATTAACATCTTTTTTCTCGTTTTATTGCTTGATTGGCTCTTGTTGAGACAAGCAATGAAAGCTACCCAATCCCCAAATGATTTCCGTGGAATCGATGCCAATAATCTCTCTTCCTGGAAAACATTGCTCTATGATTTTCAAGGCCACATCATCTTGGGCACACCGGTAGGTTGGTACAATAACCGACTGATTGGCAATGTAAAAATTCGCATACGAGGCCGGTAGGCGTTCTCCTTGGTCAATCACGGGATCTGGCATGGGCAATTCAATGATATTCAATGCCTGGCCGGACGGTAATCTCAAGTCCTTAAGATCCTTTAGGTTCTGCCGCAGGGGTTCATAGTTGGCATCCAGTCGATTGGACTCCGTGACCGTCAAAACGGTATCTTCATTCACAAAACGAGTCGTGTCGTCAATGTGGCCATCTGTGTCATCTCCTACAATCCCTTCACTGACCCACAAGACTTGTTCAGCCCCGTAGTACTCACATAAATAGTTTTCGATTTGCTTTTGATCTAAGTGGGGATTGCGGTTGGGATTCAACAAGCAAACTTTGGAAGTTAGAATACTCCCCTTGCCATTAAACTCCACACTTCCACCCTCCATGATGATCCCCGGACTGACAGTTGGTAGGTTCAAATACTGAGCAATATGAAGCGGAATACGGTCATCCGAATCAAAGGGTGGATATTTCCCTCCCCATGAATTGTATCCCCAATTCACTATCATTCTTTCGTCAGTCGATTGATGGATTAATACCGCAGGCCCATGGTCCCGACACCAAGAATCATTGGATGGTATAGCCAATACATCCACTTTGGAAGGATCAATGCCATACTCCGGTAGTTGAGACCGAATCCAGGCGCACAGCGTTTCATCATGGCCATTGATGCATACCTGCTCGCTTTGACTTAATGCCTTAATGAAAGCAAAATATGAAGGATATATACGAGAGAATCGATTCTCCCAAGTAGACACATTTCGAGGAAAAGTCAACCAAGTTGCGCGATGCGTATGCCACTCCGCAGGAAAATAAAATCCGAGTTCTTTGGGCGTCATGTGGTAAGGTTACGTCTAATTTAAATCGCAAAACTAGCCAAAAAATCAGGAACAATGCCCATGGTAATTTAAAAATCACTTGGAAAGTAAATTCCTGTAGATTATATTTGTGTCCAAATTTCCGTTGATTTTGTCGTTTTTGACAATATAAATTTAGGTTATCTCTTCTGCCTACGGGCGAAGAGTGGTTGAATAAATGATAGGTTTGAAAGGCAGCCAACTTTGTTGGCTGTTTTTTTTATTTTTGACAATGGAAATAGGATTGTCTTGGTATGGTCGAACCCCCATTGGGAAAAAGCGGGGTATGTGGGCAAAAACGCCACCAGAAGAGTTGGTCGCGAGTCTTTTAAAAGAAGCAGCGTCTCGGTGTCAAGTTCCTCACGAAATCATTTTGGCTTCCGCTACTTCCACCGGTGGAAATCCTGCCCGATATGCTGCACTCATGGCGGGTTTGCCGGAGTCTGTTCCGGCTTTCCAAGTGGATGCCCAGTGTCTTGGAAGTGCCCAGGCTATGGCAATTGGTTGGGCAAAAATAAAAGCGGGTCTTGCCGAGGCGGTTTGGGTGGGAGGCATGGAAAGTGCTTCTTTATCGCCCACTCGAGGATTTCACCCAGCAGACCCTCGATTTGATCCTCAAAAACCAACGTTTCAGACGGCTCTTTTTGCACCTGGCGATACGCATTTGCCTATGCCCATTCAAATGCAACCGTTACTCGCTGATTTTTCAGAACAGGCGCTTACCGATTGGGGAGTTGCCTCCAAAAGAAAAGCCTGGCGTGCCCAAGAGGAGCATAACCTAGCCACCATCAAATTTCCCAATTTACCTGATGAACTTCTGAAAAGTCCGGAGGCAGATGAGTATTTTTTGGCTCAATGGAAACGTCGGTATAGTATTCAGTTCATGCATCCTTGGAATTGTGCTCCTGAAGCCGACGCCGCCGCGTTGATGGTGTTAACTACCCAACCCAACCATATTTTAATTCGAGATGTAGTCACGGTTGGTTTTTCACCTCATCAAGCAGCTCTGGCTTGCGGAATGGCTGTACGTCAGCTTCTTACTCAGACGGGTTTAGGAGTTCAGGATATTGACCTTTGGGAAATTCATGAGGCTTTTTCGTTAAAACCCACATCAATTTGTCAAAATAACGCTATAAACCCAGCAAAAGTGAATATTTTTGGGGGAAATATAGCCTACGGTCATCCTTTTGGGGCGTCTGGTGCCATCGGAATGATGCACCTAGCTGAGGCTTTACGAGGGCAAAAAAAATCAATGGGCATTTTCACGATGTCGGCTGCTGGCGGATTGGGCGTGGCCGTATTGCTTGAATGTAGAAACTAATCATGTTTTTTAACTCTTTTCTTCAAAATGTTCGAGCATTTCCTCACAAAGTGGCTATTCGCTACCTTGAAGAGGAGCTTACTTATGCTGTTTTGGCAGAACGAGTTCAAAAACGAGCCCTGGACTATACCGATTTCTCCACGCGCTTCTGGATCATTTCTACCGACAATCCGGTGATCGCTTTGGTGGATTGGTTAGCTCTTATGTACCTAGGAAAAGTAGGTATTTTGGCTCCCAAAGAGTGGCGAAATGCTTATTTTCAGTTTTTTACGGAACAAAATGAAGTGCAGAGTTGCCGTGATGTTCCAGAACGCTTCGTGGAATACTCCCCACAAACGCCAGTTGAGGTAACAGAAAACGACCTGTTTGTAGGAATTCTCTCTAGCGGAAGTACGGGGCAGCCTAAGTTGATCTGGAAGGATTACCAATCTTGGTTATCTGCCTTTCCAGCCCAATCGGAGGTTTTTGGATTACATGAGTCCGACGTACTGTATCTGGTGGATGCTCTCGCGTATTCAGCTAATGCCAATGCAGCGCTCCATATGCTATGGTGTGGTGGAACCCTGCATTTCACCCCAGTCAAAGACTTGGCCAAGCCCTTACCCGGTGAGGTGACCTCTCTATTTTTAGTTCCTTCCCACGCCCGGATCTGGGTTCAACATCAATCCACATCTCAAATTCAGCTGACTTCTTTTTTTACAGCGGGAGAGAAATTAGAGAGTACCTTAGCAAGCCAACTTCTGCGCTTACTACCCAATGCCACTCTGACCGAGTATTACGGAGCAGCTGAACTAGGCCATATCGCCTACCATCAAAATCAATCATTGGTTGAGAATCCCCATCAGGTGGGTAGTCCCTTTCCAGGTGTCGAAATCACCTTACAAGGCAACCAGATCTATGTTCAATCGCCCTATATTTCGCCAGATTATCGTAGCATTCGAACCGTCGGAGACTTAGGAGTTTGGGAAAATGGCGCACTTGTACTTCTAGGTAGGCAAGGAAGAATGTTTAATCGCCGGGGGCTCAATATTTTGGCGGAAGAAATTGAACAAATTGCCTGGGAAATGCCGGGTTTACAGGATGTCTTAGCAATTCAGGTAAAGCCCGGAAAAATTTGGTTACTCTATGTGGCAAATGAATCCCGGACATCAAGTCAATGGCGTCAGTTATTTCACGCCAAATTGCCCAAGGCCAAATGCCCTACTTTTTTCAAACAAGTGCCCTTTATTCCTCGGACGTTAGCAGGGAAAGTGGATTTTCGGGCCGCTGCTCGGCTGTATGCCGCTTCAGAGGAGGACAGTTTTGATTTTCAAGAAGAATCCTGAAAATCAATTTTTGTCAAATTCACTTTATTTAAATGAACCTTTTATCACTTTTTATCGGTGGTCTATCGGCAATTTATGTACCGGTAACCCCAAAAGACTCCATTCCAGTACGCGAGCATTCGCTTGATCAGGTTTCGGTTACAGCCAGTATCCAAGGAACCGAACTCAGAAAAATCGGTCGTAATGTCACGGTAATCACCGCCAAACAAATTGAAGATGCACCCGTGAAATCGTTGGACGGTATTTTACAATACGCCTTAAATATTGATGTTCGATCCCGATCTCCATTAGGTGGTCAGGCGGATATATCGATTCGGGGTGGACACTACGATCAAACGTTAATCTTGGTGGACGGGATTAAGATGAATGATCCACAAACAGGTCATCACTCCCTCAATTTGCCTGTTCCCTTTTCTTTAATTGAACGGATTGAAGTACTTCAAGGAGGTGCCTCACGGGTTTTTGGACCTAGCGCTTTTTCAGGGGTCATTCATATCATCACCAAAAAAGATAAGCCAACAGGCTTAGATTTAGGCTTGGCAGGGGGGCAATTTGGGCTTCAGCAAATGACGGGGACGGCTCATGTACAGACGTCAAAAGTGGGGGCTACTTTGGCTGCGGAGCGTATGAAACATGATGGATATCGTCCGCAAACAGCCTTCAATCGCCAATCCATCTTAGGCCAATCCACTTGGTATGGACAGGGGCACACACTAACAGTCCAAGGCGGATGGATGGGAAATGACTTTGAGGCTGCTAATTTTTATCATCCAAAATTTAACCAACAATATGAAGAGGTGTCGTCTACCTACGCTGTTGGAAAATGGCTATGGGATATTTCTTCTAATACCTCCTCAACGGTTTCGGTCATGTGGCGAGAGCACCGGGACATGTATGATTTTGATCGGTATCGGTTCACCAACCCATCGGGGGTCAATCACCACCAAACCGACGTATGGGAGGCGGAATGGCGAGGGAAATGGCGTCAAAATAAGGGTTCCACAGCTTGGGGGGCTTCTTTTCGTCGAGAAGAAGTGCTCAGCAATCGACTCGGAGTGGAAAGAACTCCTATTCCCATTCCGGGAGAATATGTTGTCCAATTTACCCGTGGAAAGCAACGTGATAACAGTGGCTTTTTCCTGGAACAAAATCAGCAACTTGGCCAATGGAATCTATCTGCTGGTACTTTGTTGAATTACAATACCCAATTTGGTTGGGCTTTTTATCCCGGACTGGACCTAACATTCTTGGGTTGGAATGATCAACAAATTTATTTTAGTGCCAATCGCTCTTTACGATTGCCAACTTTTACGGAGTTGTATTTAAATACGTCAACGGTACGGGCAGATCCCAATCTGAAACCAGAGTCCGCTACAAGTTTTGAGGTGGGTTGGAAAGGTCAATTGAAAGGAATACGGTGGATCACCTCCTTATTTTATCGAAATACGCAAGATGCCATCGATAAGGTAAAAAGACCAGAACTTACTGTGCCAACCATGGAAAATATTCAGCACATCAACATGGCTGGTTGGGAAGTATCCTTAACTAAAAAGTGGCCAAGTTGGCCAGGTCAGCCTACTTTAAGTATTTTATATGCCTATTTGGTGGCCGATCGGCGGGAAGAAGGGTTTCAGTCTTTTTACACCCTTAACTACCTCCGCAACAAAGCCAGTATTGGGATCAACACACGAATAGGTAAGTTATTGACACTGGATGTTTGGTATACTTGGAAAGACCGAATGGGAAACTACCAGTGGGATGCCACAAGCCCGCTGTTAAGGTACCCAGATGTTCATTTAGTTGACCTTAGATGGCAATATGCACGTAAGAAAAGTAGGTATTTTGTCGATGTAAATAATGCATTAAATCAAATTTACCAAGAGCATGGATTTGTCATGCAGCCTGGACGCTGGGTGTCGCTGGGTGGCCAATGGTCTTGGTAAAGTGTACATTTGACTTCCTGATGAAAAACTCAGGAAGTCAATTCAATCACCAGCTTTGGTTCCTGATCAAACGGGACAATGGATTTCATGGAAAGCTGAGGATAGGCGTTTCGTAATTTTTGGAAATTCATGGCGCAGGAGTGATCCATGCGTCTCACTTCTTTCAAATCCATCGTTTTTGATTGTACCAGGTAATCGGTGGAAGTGACATTAAATAATCCGCTGGTTTTACGACTTCGCATGAAATACCATAGAATGTCAGTTGCATGAGACACCGAGATCAAGGGGATCATGTCTAGATTCGGTACATGTGCCGATGCAGCCAAGGCAATAGAGTCGGACTCTCCTGTGTAAAGTTCAGCTAGTTTTAATCCTGCCCAGAAATAGGGTTTTTTAGGCTGACTAACCACCCATTGATCTAACGAGTGGCAGGCTTTCCCAAACATAGTCGGTGGATTTAGTTCTTGTAATGTTAATTCATTGTCATTCCAAGGTGTATCCTGCCCAGCGTAAGTTTCGTAAGATGATAAGTATAAAAAAGGAATATCGTGCAACACAGATTGTCTCCAAACCTGTTTAAAATAAGATTGTACTGAATCTTGTTGTTCCGGCGACCAAATGGATCTTTCTGGGCCTAAAAACAAACAAAATTCAACCTCCTCTGCCCGATGCTGAAGCCAATGGATACCCTCCGAAATGGGTTGGATACCGTGAGCCTCGGAATGGTCGGAGACTAAGTAGAACGAAGAAGTGGAAAGCTTGTCTGTTAAATAGGATACCACCGCCCGACTGAACGGGCCCTGGCAGGTGTAAATCCAAATCATGTGGTTTTCTTTTCACAAATTTACTTATTAATCAAATTTAGTTACTGAACTTTGAAAAGGATAAATTGGATTTATTGCAGATTCTTGAGGGGTTTATCCACCGATAATCGGGGTTTTTTGGGAAAGTTCAGGGGGTATCGTAATTTTGCGAAAATTTACATCCGATGTTGTATATCACTCGCCGCGAAACATTTAACGCGGCTCATCGTCTTTACCGATCAGATTGGACTCCTGAACAAAACTATGCCATGTTTGGGCCTTGCTCTCGTTTGCATGGACATAACTGGGAGTTATTTGTCACGGTGGCAGGAACGGTGAATCCGGACACTGGTTTTGTGATGGACTTAAAGACGCTCAGCCAGATTGTCAAACGAGAAATAGTGGACATCGTGGATCATTCGTATTTAAACGAGGATGTTCCCTTCCTAGCCGGACAGTTACCGAGTACCGAAAACTTCATTTTGGCCATTTGGGGAATTTTGCAACCCGTTCTTGCCAAAGATTATGGTGTGCAGCTCTACCAATTGAAGTTAGTAGAAACGGCCAATCACTTTGTTGAGTACAGAGGAGAATTGCATCACGCATGAAATATTTTCTAATTGCGGGAGAACGATCTGGTGACCTCCACGGTAGCAATCTCATTGCGGCTATCCGGGCCCAAGATTCCACCGCAGAAATCCAGGGCTGGGGTGGAGATCTCATGAAAAAAGCGGGGATGGAAACCCTCGTTTCCTTGGAAGAATTAGCCTTCATGGGTTTTTGGGAGGTTATTCGAAACCTAAGATCCATTCTCAAATTAAAGAAGACTTGTCAAATTCACCTGGCTGAATATCAGCCAGATGCTCTTGTTTTAATCGATTATTCGGGTTTCAATCTCCGCATCGCCCAATGGGCAAAAAAAAGAGGTATTCGTGTGTTTTATTACATTGCTCCCAAAGTTTGGGCTTGGAATACCGGACGAGTGAAATCGTTTCCATCTAAAATTGATCATCTTTTTTGTATTTTTCCTTTTGAGGTAGAATTCTTCAAAAAACATCAATTCTTTCCTGTTGAATACGTAGGAAACCCGCTAGTTGACGCGATGTCTCGCTTCGTGCCCTCCCAGTCAATTCTACAAAGCAAGCCGGTTCTGGCGTTGCTTCCGGGTAGCCGAAAACAAGAAGTCTTGGCCGCCCTGCCCTTAATGCTGGAAGCGGCACGGCACTTTTCGGATCTTCAACCCATCGTAGCCAAAGTATCCAATTTGCCATCTTCCTTGTACGAAGTATTTGAAAAACAATACCCAAATGTAAAGTGGGTTTTGGATGACACCTACGAGCTTCTATCCTGTTCAAGTGTTGCAGTGGTCACTTCTGGAACAGCTACTCTCGAGACCGCTTGGTTTCAGGTTCCTCAAGTCGTTGTTTACAGAACCAGTTGGCTAAGTTATGAAATTGCCCGCAGGCTAATAAAAGTGCCTTTTATTTCGTTAGTTAACCTAGTGATGGAAGAACAGGTGGTGACAGAACTCATCCAGTCTGACTTCCAAACCTCTCGGGTGGTAGAAGAAATTACCAAACTCCTACCAGGAAGTCAATACCGTGTAAAACAAGCTCAGAAATTGTCTGAGCTTCGAGCCAAGTTAGGTGATCCTGGGGCTTCTTTCCGAGTGGGTCATCGTATTGTTCAACTAATTAACTCTAGCAAACAACCCCTATGAAGCTGTTTTCTGTTTCTTTCGTTTTGGCTGTTTTTTTATGTATGACCTCCTGCCAGGTTGAGGAACCCGAAGGAGATCCCATCGTCTTGTTGGCAGGAGATAGTTCGGTCGCATGGCGTGTAGCATCTGGAAAGGTGAAGGTAGATGGTGCCGAAATCGATGTGGTGGGGGCGCAAAATCCCTGCGTTTTGGATAATCAGGTGGTCTTGTTTGCCGATGGCCGATTTGAATTAAATGAAGGGGCCACGACGTGCCAAACCGGTGATCCTTCCCTGATCTATTCAGGAAGATGGAATTACAGCGCCACAAATCGATCTTTGACCATTGATCGATTCACCTTTCTATCCATTGTCATCGATCAACCCACTTTCGTTATCTCCAGCATCAATGCGGATTCTTTCACAGGAACAACCTCCGTTACCTTCCAAGGGCAAAAGGTAGATGCTGAAATTTCTTTTTCACGCATAAAATAATTCCTACACTTGGAGAACATTCAATGAAAAATCTTTGTTGTCACTTCGAGTAATACTATAAATTTGAGGTAATGAGTAAGGATTTAGACTTATTGGAAGAATTAACCTCTTCTGATTATAAATACGGTTTTTACACGGATATAGAGGCAGATGAAGCTCCTCCAGGGCTCAGCGAATCGATCGTTCGGTTTATCTCGGCCAAAAAAAATGAGCCTGAGTGGATGTTGGAATGGCGCTTGGAAGCTTTTCGGGTTTGGGAAAAAATGACAGAGCCAACTTGGCCCAATGTTAAATATCAACCAGTTGATTTTCAGGCAATTAAGTACTATTCTGCTCCCAAGCAAAAGAAACAGGTTGAAAGTCTGGACGACATTGACCCTGAGCTTCGTCGTACCTTTGAGCGCTTAGGAATTTCACTCAAGGAACAAGAAATGCTGGCTGGGGTAGCCGTAGATGCCGTCATTGACTCGGTTTCCGTGGCCACCACCTTCCGCTCCAAACTAGCAGAGCTGGGGATTATCTTCTGCTCGATGTCTGAAGCCATTCAAGAGCATCCAGAATTGGTGCGAAAATACATTGGCTCAGTTGTGCCAGTCAAAGACAACTTTTATTCCGCTCTCAATTCGGCGGTATTTTCCGACGGGTCTTTCTGTTATATTCCCAAAGGCGTTCGTTGCCCTATGGAGCTTTCCACCTACTTCCGTATCAATGCGGCTGGAACAGGACAGTTCGAACGCACGTTGATTGTCGCAGATGAAGGTGCGTATGTGTCGTATCTTGAAGGGTGTACAGCGCCTCAACGAGATGAAAATCAGTTGCATGCGGCTGTGGTTGAAATTTTTGCCCACGAGAAGGCTGAAGTGAAGTACTCCACTGTTCAGAACTGGTATCCAGGCGATAAAGAAGGGAAAGGGGGAGTTTATAATTTTGTTACCAAACGCGGACTTTGCTTTGGTGATCGTTCAAAAATTTCATGGACCCAAGTCGAAACAGGTTCCGCCATTACTTGGAAATATCCTTCTGTGGTTCTTAAAGGGGATCATTCGATCGGTGAGTTTTACTCGGTAGCCGTTACCAATAATTTCCAGCAAGCCGACACCGGAACTAAAATGGTCCACCTTGGAAAGAACACCAAGAGTCGGATCGTATCCAAAGGGATCTCTGCTGGTAGAAGCCAAAATTCCTATCGTGGTTTAGTTGAAATTGCCAAGCGAGCAGATAATGCACGAAATTTCTCTCAGTGTGACTCCATGTTGCTTGGAGATCGTTGCGGGGCACATACCTTCCCCTACATCGAAGTAAATAATTCGACTGCTTCGGTTGAACACGAAGCCACGACCTCGAAAATCGGAGAAGATCAGTTGTTCTACTGTAACCAGCGGGGTATCCCAACCGAAGAAGCCGTCGCCTTGATCATCAATGGTTATGCCAAAGAAGTGTTAAATCAACTTCCCATGGAGTTTGCGGTTGAGGCCCAAAAATTATTGGAAATTTCATTGGAAGGAAGTGTGGGTTAACCCCAGCACTTTGAAGAACCTAGAAAGACCCGCCTAACAAAAGGCGGGTCTTTTATTTATCGAATAAACTGACTGATTTGACGACAGATATCCAAAAAAACGATTTTTGCCCGAACATTCCGTTCAATATGATAATGAGCCTGATTTAGAAGTAATACGACCTCTTCCAGGCGATCCGTTCGGATGGCTTGCGCAAATTTTTCCAAAAAAGATTGTCGTTCACCTGCTAGCCGAATAAGGCTAGGATCGGCGTAGGTCCACAAGATCAACTCGCGGAACAGATCCAGTGCGTATTCAAGTAATTTCTTTTGATCTTCTTTACTCATTTGATCAAATTCCTCCGCCATGGTGATCCATTTTTCTATGATTTGGCCATAACAAAAACGCATCCATTGACTAAAAAAAGCATGGTAGTTGGGTCCCTCTTGATCAATGAAGTCCAATGCCAGCTGCAAATTTCCATGCGAAACAAAGGCGGTTTCTTGTGCTTTTTCGGCAGTCACACCAAGATGCTCCGAGAGGTAGGCTTGTATTTCACTATCCAAAAAAGGTGGTACTTGGACACGTTGTGTTCGGGAAAGTATAGTGGGAACTATTTTTTCCGGTTCAAAACTAACCAAAAAGAATAGGGTTTGATCTGGGGGTTCTTCCAATAATTTTAGGAGCGCATTGGCCGTTGATGAATGCAAGGACTCGGCGGACCAAATCAAAACCATCTTGTACCGACCTTCATAGGGTTTTAATGCCAACTTCGAAATGAGTTGTCTCGCTTCCTCAACTGGGATATTCCCTTGTTTAAAATCTGCCTCCTTTAGCCAATCGGTGACCGTACCGAAGGGTTTTTCTTGTGTAAACTTTCGCCATTGAGGTAAAAACTGATCAGAGGATACCTTTTTGCCTCCTGCCGTTGGAAATAAGACTGAAACGTCCGGGTGTGACCATTTGCTAATTTTTTGGCAGGAAGCACAATGGCCACAAGAATCGTCAGCCAAGGGTTGCTCGCAGTACAATAGTTTCATGTAGGCCCATGCCAAAGAAAATGCAGCACTCCCAACAGGCCCAGCAAACAACTGAGCATGCGCAACATGATTCGTTTGAACCGCCTGAAGAAGGTTTTTTTTTAATTTTACGTGACCAGGAATGGAAGAAAATTGCATGGGAGTTGACCTATTCGGGAGATTGACTGAGATGTGCTAAAATCGCTTCCTCGGATGCTGTTAATTGTTTATTCCGTCGTGCCATAGTCGATTGAATGACCTCCAGTGCTTTAGAAAAGCGATACGGTTCATAGCCCTCCATCTGGCCGCCCCAAGAAAACGAGGAAATGTGTTTTGCTTGAAAACCCGCTCCAAACACATTGGCGCTTACACCGACCACAGTCCCCGTATTAAATAAAGTCATGATGCCCGCTTTGGTGAAATCCCCCATGAAAGTGCCACAAAATAACTCACCTGAGTTGGTTAATTGTTTCGTTTCGTAATCGTAAAGTTTGACTTCTTTGTAGTCATTTTTTAAATTCGAGTTGGTGGTATTAGCGCCTAGATTACACCAAGATCCGATGTAAGAGTTTCCAAGAAAACCATCATGTGCTTTGTTGGAATAACTATGAAATATGGAATTTCCTACTTCTCCACCCACCCGGCATACGGGGCCTAAGGTAGTATTGGGTCTGATTTTACTTCCCCATGCCACCATTGCCTCTTGATGTATGCAGGCTGGGCCAATTACTAGGCTACCTTCCTGAATCAACGCACCAGCACCAATGTATATCGGGCCATTTTCAGCATTGAGAATGGCACATCGCACCGAAGCGCCCTCCTCCATAAATACTTGTTCTTTTCCATACACAACCGTGTGAGGATCCGTGATCTCAGCGGATTTTCGACCTCGGGTTAGCGAGTGAAAGTCCTGACTAATCTCAAATCCATTCATCAAAAAAGTTTCTGGAAGTCGTTGTAGAAAAGAAGCCTTTGTTTCAATTGTCCACGTTTTTTTTAGCGTGGGCGTTTCTCCATACATCATGGGTTTGGTAGACACAAAAGCCACCAGCTCATCCTTCCACATGATACCCTCTAGATCTTCTAAATTCTCCAAGATTTCGCGTAAATCCTCATGAGGACATAAACCACCCCGAATGTACAAACCAGGGCCTTCGGTATGTTTTGATGGAAACACTTGTGATAAGTACGGAGCCGTTACAAAACTAATCGAGGCTGAAGGCCAGAATGCAGCCCATTTTTCATGAATAGTACGTATGCCAAGTCGAATATCGGCAATTGGGCGAGTAAAGGTAAGTGGCTTTAAGTTAGAATGGGAATTGGGCGTGTCAAATAAAAGAATCTGTTTCATGCGAGTGGGATCTAGGACACAAAGGTAAAACAAAAAAACGCGATTCAGGATACTGAATCGCGTTGGATTGATTAGGGCTTTGTTCGTTCAATCGCTAACTTAACGGCTTCATACGCGTTAACTACCCCACCGGTTTGGGATAAATCGGCAAAGGGAATTAAAACGTTGGAACCCGGTCGACTGACTTTTAGCTGCGGGAATCGAATCGCTGATTTCAAAATAATCTCCTTAATATCACCTGCCGTTAAGGTTGGGAAGTATGATTTCAACAGTGCCGCGACACCTGTCACGGCCGGTGCCGCCATACTCGTTCCATTTTCCTCTTTGTAGGTTCCGTTGGGATAGGTCGAGTAAATGGCTACTCCAGGTGCGAAAACATCAACGGTCTCTTTTCCGTAATTGGAAAATTCGGCCACTAATTCTGAATCTTCCAGGTAATTTTGAGCACCTACCGATATCCAATTTGCTATTTTCTTATTGTTTAAAAGCAGGTCCGTAGGATAATGTGTTTCCTGATCGGTGTTGGCATTGTCATTTCCAGCCGCTGCTATCAACAAAACACCCTTGGATTGCGCATACTCAAGTGCCTCGTCTACCCATTTTTTCTGAGGAGAATATTTTTTTCCAAAGCTCATATTGATGAGTTGAGCACCGTTATCAACAGCATACCGAATCGAGTTAGCCACATCTTTATCCCGCTCATCGCCATCTGGTACGCAGCGTAAGATCATCAAAGATACTTGATCGGCCACTCCATCGATACCAATACCGTTGCCACGGCTGGCACCAATAATTCCTGCCACATGGGTTCCATGGCTGGCGTCAGGTCCTGTTACCTCATTGTTTCCATACTGGCCATATTCTAGTTTGTTTGGATTGTCTCCCACAATCGATCGAATGGTGTGATCGGGATTGTAGGCGTATTGAACCTGAGATTCAAAATGACGAATCGCTTCTTCAAATTCATTTTGGGTGATTCCCTTACTCGCCATTTGAAGGAAATATTGTTTAGCCTGACGCTGCGTTCGGTCTAATTGACTATCGTCCAAGGCACGAACAGACGCCTCGGTTAGGGGAGAGGCCACTACACTCGCCAGTTGTCCGACGGCCAATCGATACGAATTGTATAACTCTTGGTACATCTTTAAATATTCCGCCGACTCGTTTTTTTTCTCCTCGATCTCTTTTTCCCAAGCCTTCCAAGTCTCGTATGCCTCCTTTTGTTTTTTTAAGACTTTTTTACTTGGATTTCCTCCAAAAATAGCGCGTTGCTCCGCAAACATCCGAGTTATTTCCAATTGCTCCTCCCGTATGTCTCGTCCATCGGCAGCACCTAGGAAGTCCCAACCATGCACATCATCAATAAATCCATTTTTGTCGTCGTCCTTTCCATTTCCCGGGATTTCATTCGGATTTGTCCATATTTTTTCCTTTAAATCAGGATGATTGATGTCCACGCCTGAATCAATAATGGCCACGATGACTTTCTCAGCCTTTCTGTTTTTCAATAAGGTTTGGTAGGCCTTCTCCACACTCATGCCTCGCACCCCATCTTGTTCAAAATCTAAGGTAAACCAATTCGGTTTGGTGGTTAGCGGCTGTTGAGCCGAAAGGGAGAGCGATAGGGCTAAAAAGCCAGCCAAAAAGCTAATTTTTTTCATAGGTAAATTAAGGTGTCTTGATGTATTTTGAGCCAAGGGGTTGTAAGGCTTGTTCCCAATCTTCCAGAATATCTTCAATGTGTTCTATTCCAACCGATATTCGGAGTAAATTCTCAGGAGAAACAGAATGAATACCTTCTACACTTTTTCGGTGTTCGATTAGGCTTTCAACCCCACCTAAACTTGTTGCATGAGTGAATAGTTGTAACCTTTGTGCTACCTCCAAAGCCATTGTTTCGCCCCCTCGAATTAAAACGGATAGCATGCCACCAAAGGTATTTCTCATCTGATTTTTTGCAATCAAATGCCCAGGGTGAGAAGACAGCCCTGGATAAAATACACGCTCTATCGCAGCATGATTTTCCAAATACAGGGCTAATTGCATGGCATTTTGACAATGGGCTGCCATACGGAGAGGAAAAGTGCTCAAGCTCCGTTGTAACAGCCAACAATCAAAAGGAGAGGGAACTCCTCCACCCAATACTTGAATTTGTTTGAGCTGCTGCCACCATGATTCATCCGTTTGGTCTCCTGCGATCAACACGCCTCCCAACAAATCCGAATGGCCACCGAAATACTTTGTCGTGGAATGCATAACCAAATCAACTCCTAGTTTCAAGGGCTGACAACAGAAAGGAGTTGACCAAGTATTATCACAAACTACTTTCACTCCTCTCGATTTTGCGAGTTTTACGACTTCTGGAATAGACGTTATTCTCAATTGTGGATTCGAGGGGGTTTCAATCCAAATTATCTTGGTTTCGGGGCGAATGGCTTCCTCGACCGAAGGAATATCAGTCATGTCCACGGTGGTATACTGTAATCCCCAAGCCAAAAACACCTCTTGAACCAGAAGTCGGGTATTATAATACATGTCAGAGGGCAATAGAACGTGCGAATCGGCTCCCAAGGACTGGAAAACTGCGTAACTCGCTGCTTGTCCAGAGCTAAACGCGAAGGCATCTCTTCCGGATTCGAGCCAAGCCAGTTTTTGTTCAACACTTCTCCGATTCGGATTGGAGGCCCGGGTGTACACATCTCGACCCGGTACAAGATGCCCCTTGTCATCTCGAACAAACGTAGTAGAGGTTATGAGATTTTGGGCTACTGCTCCTGTGGTCGGATCTGGCTCGTTCCCTACATGAACAGCACCTGTAGCTTCATGAATTTTCGTATAATCTAGCATGAAAACTGTACTCCCTTCATTTTAGTGAAAAAGCGAAGGTAGGGAAAAAACCTTATTTCAACGAAATTTGAAGGGCAGAATTGGACTTTTCTAAACGAATCGAACTTATAGGTACCCCCAATTGAAACAGTCGTTCGCGCATCGCATAGGCTTGATCCTCCGTTAACCGATTGGCTAAATTGCCTTCAATGATGAAAGTAGAGGATTTCGTTGCTTTCCAAGTATCCACCAGACTTTTGAGTGCTTGGTCATCCTTAATTTCCGCACTTCCCGACTGGAACATACTACGAAGCGCAGATGAAACATTGGATGTTTGACGCAACGGGGTATTGGCCTTGGGTGTCGGAGTTGTACTTGTTTCCCGCAGATTATCTGTAGCTTTTGGGGCTGATTTTTTTGCCTCAGATACTGGGCGCTCAGCCTGTGAGGTTTCTCGTGTTGGTTGAATGGCCCTAGACTCTTCCTTAATTTTTTCCTCAGGAGTGGGCGAGACGGGGGTAGGTATAGCTACATTGGTATCCACCGGTTGATTCATTCGCTCCTCAATTTGGTCAAAATTGGCATCATCAGATAATACAGAGAGCGAGTCAGTAAGAGGGTTAGCCTCGACGTCCCCTTTTTGTAATGTGCGTAAATACCACCAAGAGGCAGCTACCAGTAAGCCAAGCAGAATCCACGGAAGCCATAAAAAAAAGCGAAACGAAGTTTTCTTTTTAGGCGCTTTCTTTTGATTTTTTGCATTCATGACCTTGGCTTCTTCCGGAACGTCAACCGGAACATTCCGTGACGTAATGTGAGGGGTTAAATAGGGAGAGAGCTCCTCCTCAACCTCTTTTTGTTGATTTTCTAAATAAGACTGCAATTCAAAGGTATCCCATCTTTCTTTTCGCATCAAGGTTCCAATAGCACCCAAAACCAACGGTGGAGTGAGGCCCAAAATAGCCTGAACCACCGACTTCCGAATGCCCAAAACCATCGTTAACTTTTCTATCAAGGTCTCGGTATCTCCTTCATAAAAGTGTTGAAATATCTTGGTGCCTATATCGACCAAAAGAGTTGAACGTTGTTCATCCGCTAATAAAGAAGGGAGATTGGATAAAAGTTCGCCCGTATGGCCGCCCTCTTCTACTACTTTTTGGATGTTTTCTACTTGAATTCGATTCAAAGGAGGGTGAACTAAGACACCTAGAAACAAACGACTCAGCTGATTCAATCCCTTTTCCAACTCTGCCGGAGTAGCCTGAATGGCTTGAGCCATCGCATTTTTTGCGTCGTCATCCAGCTTTTGAGATAGTAAGGTAAGTAGTTGCATAGGTATTCTAGTCAATTTGTGAAAACTAGGCAAAAACTATGCCTAAATCGTTTGATTGATGGGGGATCCTTTTTTCAATAAGATAACGTAATTCTCCAACAAGGAAATATACTCCAAAATCCCAGATTTTAATTCGGATATCAGAATAAACTCGTCTGCCGTATGTGATCGAGCTGATTGTCCAGGCCCGATTTTTAAGGTAGTAAATGGCATAAGGGCTTGGTCAGATAGGGTAGGGGAACCATAAGTGTTCTTACCCATTTGAATACCCGCCTGAACAATCGGATGATCCAACGAAATCCGGGAGGATCGTAGCCGAACAGACCTCGGGTTGCATTCACCCGGTACATGCGACCGAATGATTGAAAGTGTTTCCTCCAAAGTATAAGCATCGGTGACACGAACGTCCACCGTGAATCGGCAGGTGTCTGGTACTACATTGTGCTGAGTACCGGCCTCTATCTGGGTAACCTGCATGCGCATCGGGCCTAAAAATGGTGAAACTTGTGGAAATTCGTACGTTCGGAACCATTCTAGAACAGGTAGGGCTTCATAAATCGCATTTACACCCTCTTGTCGAGCCGCGTGTCCGGCCTTTCCAAAAATACAAACATCCAACACCAGCAATCCTTTTTCAGAAACAGCTAAATCCATACCCGTAGGCTCGCCTACAATGCCTAAATTGATGGGAGGAAGGAGAGGTAAAATCGATTCGACCCCATTTTTGCCCGAAATTTCCTCTTCCGCCGTGCCCGCCCAGATAAGATTAAAGGGCAGATCTGTTCGATTTTTAAAATGTAAAAAAGTGGCTAGTAGACAAATCAAGCTTCCTCCAGCATCGTTACTTCCTAACCCAAACAGCTGATCACCAATTAGATCAGCTTTCCATGGATCGCGGCTGTAGGATGCATTGGGTTTCACGGTATCATGGTGTGAATTTAATAACACCGAGGGCTTGGATGGATGAAAATGGGGAGATATGACCCAAACATTATTTCCAGATCGACTAGGTTCTAATCCCTCTTTTCGAATCAGGTTCTCTAAAAAATCGGCTGTTTGGTTCTCCTCTCTGCTCAAGGACGGGATTTCGATGAGCTGACGAAGATTTTGAATGACCCATTCGATGCTCATGCCTTTTCTTGTATTAATGTCCCCGTGGGCTTCTCACCCCCAAAAAAGTCCTTGATTTCGTTGGACGAACCAATCCAAACACTTGAAACACCTGCTTGAATGGCTGCGAAGGCATTATCCAATTTGGGGATCATGCCGGCAAAGATTATTTTTTCCGCCTTAAGCGTTTGATAAGACTCCCGTGTAATCAGCGGAATAACAGTGGAATTGTCTTCTGAATCTAGAAGAACACCAGGTTTTTCAAAACAATAAAATAATCGCGTGTTGAAACCTTGCTGGCTCAAGGCAACGGCCACCTTTGAGGCCATCGTATCCGCGTTGGTATTCAATAAAGTACCACTAGATTCCCAACTTAGAGGGGCTACCACGGGTGTAATCGCTTGATTTAGCAAGGAAATGAATAACTCAGAATTGACTCGAATCACGTCTCCAACATATCCAAAATCAATGGGTTGAGGAGAACGCTTTTGGGCTTCAATACAGGCACCGTCAGCACCCGTCATGCCCATCGCCGAGCAGCCCAACGATTGCAACATTGCAACAACTTGTTTGTTGACAAGTCCTCCATACACCATGGTCACAATGTCCAACATCTTTTCGTCAGTTACTCGACGACCCTCGATCATGGTCGTAGGGATTTGGAGTTGTTGTGCCACCTGAGTGGCAATTTTGCCACCCCCATGAACCAAAATTTTGGGACCAGGAATGATGGCAAATTGAGTAAGAAAGGAAAGGCGATCAGCCTGATTTTCCAGAACCTGACCACCAACTTTGATGATAGATATCGTCATGTGTGTAGATATGATGAGAAAGAAAAGGGGGAATCAGAAGGTGGGCCAGGGACACCCCACGAATGTCTCCATTGCTGAAGTTCCTCCATCGATAAGGTTTTTCTGGCCAAAAGACCTCGCTGGTATCCCTCCGAATATTGACTGATTCGAATGTTCTCACGTGCCCGAATAATTTTTTCTTGAATGGATTCGATTTCCTGTTGAAGTTGATTTTTTTCCATTTCCAATGGCAAGGGTATGGACTCCTCCAAACAGGCTTCATAGGCCCATTCAAACTTGATTTTTTCCTGTTGTATGGTCCCAAGTTGTTCGTCTAATTGATCAAATAGATCAGCTAATTTTCGGTAGCGAGGTCGAAAGTAGGTCCATTTTTCAAAGTGATACTGTAAAATAGGTAATCCCATACCCAAACAAACGGCTCCCGCTAGAGCAAATAAAAGACCACTTAAGATAAAGGAAAACAATGCTTTCGGTGAATCAACTAGCGTCATGGAAAGGGTACTTAGGGTTTCCATTTTTTGCTGAATAGTCGCTGGAAAATCTGGACTAGAAGCCTCCTCCAATTGGAGTTGCAATTGCCTTAACTGTCGGTTGACTTCCATCTTTCGTTGCTCGACCTGATAGGCTTCGAACCGAAACCAGCCCAAAATTCCCAAAGTAAATAAAGTGACTGTCGCCAAAGTAGCATGAAAAAAGCGGTAGTTTTTTTCATTTCCTTCCACTTGGGATGGTTTTTCAATCCAATGATCGTAAGCAGGCTTTAATAGTAGAGACAAGAGAGCCAATCCAACGGCAAAGGCCCAAGATTCAAAATGACCCTTAATTTGCAAGGCATAGGCTACGATTTCATGGGAAATGATTAAATCACCAACAATAAAAACCCAGCCGGCCAAGAAAAAAACAAGTCCCATGAACACACCCATGGTAGGTTTACGGCGAATGTAGGTTTCTTGTAATTGTTCCATTTCTTGTTGAATGGAGTTCGCTTTTTTTTGTACTCGGTCTAATTGATCAGTACATAGGCTGATCTTTTCTTGAAATCGCCAGCGATCTTCTTTTTTCGCTTGAAGCTTCTGGTGGGCTTCCTGTATTGCCTTCGTAAGTTGCTGGAATTGAGCATTTTTTTCTGCTAATTTTTGATTCAAAAATTGCAACATCTCCTCACTGGAAACCAAGGCTTCATAGGTCTCTTTATCCAATTGATCTAGCCCATTGGCCAGTCCATGCCATTGATCAGCCATTTTTTGAGGTGATGTTTGAGAAACTGGGGGTAAATTCATAATTCCTGCCTTTTCAACAATAGAAGTTCCAGAACGGCTAATTTACTCAATTTTATTGGGTAATTTTATAGGCGATTCGATAAACAGATTATGAATATACCCTTGCATTTTCGGCAAATAGGGGAGGGTCAACCCCTTATTTTGCATCATGGAATTTTTGGTTCTTCCGATAACTTAATGACAGTCAGTCGGTCTTTAGCAGATCGCGGCTACGCTGTGTATGCTTTAGATGCCCGAAATCACGGTCAATCTCCTCGGTCACCCCTATTTAATTACCCTGCTATGGCAGCCGATGTAGAGCAGTTTTTGGTCGAACATCAACTCGATCAAGTGACATTGGTTGGGCACTCAATGGGAGGGAAAGTGGCGATGCAATATGTGGCCACCTACGCTCGAGCTGCTCGGTTGGTCGTGGTAGACATTGCCCCTAAGTTTTATCCAGTGCATCATGACCATATCATTCAAGCTCTCCTTGCGGTTCCCTTGGCTGAAATTCAATCCAGAAAAGAGGCAGAGGAAATTCTGGCGCGTCACATTGCCAAAGCCGATGAGCGGCAATTTATTCTTAAAAATTTATATCGTCGGGAGGATGGACAATTTGATTGGCGAATCAATGTGCCGGTTTTGGCACAAGAAATCTATCAGGTAGGTGGGGATGTATTACCCCCAGGCACCTATTCTCTGCCTGCCTTGTTTTTGGCAGGATCAGATTCTTCTTATATTCTGAAAGAAGACGAAAAAACGATTCATCAGCTTTTTCCGCAGGCCCAGATTCAAACAATTGCGGGAGCGGGACATTGGGTGCATGCCCAGCAGCCTCAAGCCTTCGTTGACGCAATTGATCATTTCGTTCAAGCCACATGAAAGAACTTTGGCTATTTCCTATTGTCTTAGCGGAGGATGCGCAATTAGAGGATGTTTTGCCAACTGGAATTGTAAATTCTCTGGTGGAAATTAAAGTGTTTATGGTAGAGAATGTCCGTACCGCTCGTCGGTTTTTGGCTGGCCTTAAAAAAGGAATTGTGATTGATGAACTTTCTTTTTTTGTTTTGGATAAGGATACCCCTTCACAGGAAGTAAAGTCTTTTTTAATGTCACAGTCTGGGCGCGTTGGTGTGATGTCAGAAGCTGGTTGCCCGGGCATTGCCGATCCAGGATCCTTGGCTGTACGGTGGGCACATGATTTAGGTTGGCAGGTGAAACCGCTAGTCGGTCCTACGTCCATAGCTTTGGGGTTGATGGCCTCTGGAATGTCAGGTCAATCGTTCACATTTCATGGGTATCTACCCATCGATGCTCGTGAGCGATCGATGAAATTGAAGTCTATGATCCAATCCGTTCAAAAAGGAAATCAAACCCAAATTTTTATCGAAACTCCCTATCGAAATCACGCACTTTTGTCGGCTTTAATCGCTGAGGTTCCTGGAAATCTTCGATTGTGCGTCGGATGTCATTTGACAGGAAAAAATGAATGGATATGGTCAGGTCCCGTGTCAGAGTGGAAATTGAAAAAATTGCCTGATGGGAAGTGGCCAGCGATTTTCTTATTGGGACAATAAAAAAAGCGGTCAAATGCATCATTTGACCGCCTTGCTCGAGATGATTGATCGGTTGTTATTGGATTTCAATAAGTTCCAAATCAAAATTTAATGCTTGGCCTGCCAAGGGATGATTGGCATCCAATAAAACGGTAGTTTCAGTTACTTCCCGGATAATCACTGGAACGGTTTGTTGACCATTGTGCATGTGCAAAGTCTCGCCCACCTGTAAAGGAATATCTGCGGGAATTTCCGACCGGTTAAAAGGGAAAACCATGTCCGGATTCGCCTCTCCATAGGCTTCATCTACCGGAATATGTATGGTTTTTTTCTCTCCAATTTGCATTCCCATAACTCCATCATCAAACCCTTTAATGACCATTCCGGAGCCTGCTTGAAATTCCAATGGATCTCTTCCTTCCGAAGAATCAAATAAAGTACCATCTGTAAGTGTACCGCGGTAATGGACCCGAACGGTATCGCCTGCCTTAACCATAAACCAAATTGTTTTTAAAAATGAATAAAAGAGGGGAATGAACCCCAAACTCTACAGCCGATTAATACGAACGGGCAAAAAGTACACGACGTGAGGATGGCTTTCCTGTTAACACACAAGTACCTTCTTCCAGTTCCGAATCAAATGGAATACATCGGATGGTGGCCTTGGTCAATTCCTTGATTTTATCTTCTGTTTCAGGGGTTCCATCCCAATGGGCCATGATGAATTTTCCTTCCTCCAAAGCTGGCTCAAAGTCTTCCCAACGGTCCACGCGGACAGTCCGATCTTGCCGGAATTGAAATGCCTTTTGATAAATCGAAGTCTGGATATCAGCCAATAAGTGTTCAATGTAATCCTCAATACCATCCAAGGGTTGGACCTCCTTGGTTAATAGATCTCTTCGTGCCACCTCGACTTGCCCACTTTCTAAATCCCGCATACCCAATGCCAATCGAACAGGTACGCCCTTTAGCTCATACTCTGCAAATTTCCATCCTGGTCTAGCTTGGTCATCATCATCAAATTTGACTGAAATTCCTTTGGACTTAAGCACTTGAATGATGGGTTTAACACGCTCGGTGATGGCTTGAAGCTGTTCATCCCCTTTGTAAATAGGTACTATGACCACTTGAATTGGCGCTAATTTAGGTGGCAAAACAAGGCCATTGTCATCCGAGTGTGCCATAATTAAGGCGCCCATGAGCCGAGTACTTACGCCCCAAGAGGTTCCCCAAACATATTCCACTTGCCCAGATTTATCTTGAAATTTAACATCAAATGCTTTAGCAAAATTTTGACCTAGAAAATGAGATGTTCCAGCTTGTAAAGCCTTTCCGTCTTGCATCATGGCTTCAATACACAGGGTGTCTTCGGCACCTGCAAATCGTTCGTTGGGTGATTTAGCCCCTTTAACAACCGGCAATGCCATCCATTCTTCAGCAAACTTGGCATATACATCCAACATTTGTTTGGTTTCGTTCTCTGCTTCCTCTTGGGTTGCATGGGCAGTATGCCCTTCTTGCCAAAGGAATTCGGCCGTCCGCAAAAAAATTCGGGTTCTCATTTCCCATCGTACCACATTGGCCCATTGGTTGAGCAAAATGGGGAGATCACGATACGACTGAACCCAGTTTTTGTAAGTAGACCAGATCACGGTTTCGGAGGTGGGGCGTACGATTAGTTCTTCCTCCAATTTAGCTTCGGGATCAACAATGACACCAGCACCATCGGGATCGTTTTTCAATCGATAATGCGTAACGACGGCACACTCTTTGGCAAAACCCTCCACATGAGATGCTTCTTTTGAAAGGTAAGATTTGGGTATGAATAGGGGGAAATACGCATTGGAATGACCCGTCTCTTTGAACATGTCATCCAAGGCACGTTGCATTTTTTCCCAAATGGAAAACCCGTAAGGTTTGATCACCATACAACCCCGAACAGCTGAATTTTCAGCTAAATCAGCTTTCTTTACCAATTCATTGTACCACTCCGAGTAATTTTCAGCTCGTTTGGTCAATCCCTTTGCCATATATTTCTGTTAAAGTAGTGTTAATCTGTTTGTAAATAGGACTTTTTTAATTACTTTTATCCTAAACTAGGTTGCAAAGATAGGTCTTTATCCCTTGATTTTCTAATCCCGTCGTCACCCAAGTTTTTTTTCAGGTCGAGACAACCTTTTACCTATTTTTTTCGTCTAAGTAAGTAAACCTACTAAATAGAACGTATCATGAAAAACAATAGAATTCATATGCGCGCAACTCATTTTCTTAGTATATTGGGATTAGTGAGTGTAGGAAGTTGTACAACATTGGCTCCATCCTCGGGTGAATACGATGATCTGTACGGAAACTCCTCCAGTGTCGTCGTCATCAACAAAAACTATTACGCGGCTCCTAAAAGTGCCATTACGCAAGAGCCGGAATACCGCTCTGACTACGATCGGGCTCCCGCTACATCCCAGCAAGTTGAGCCTACTGAAGAATATTTTTCAGAAGATTATGTAGCGTCCAATGCGCTCCGGCGCCCTCTTTCTGCGGATCCAGGCTATTCAATGGATTATGCCGATGGATATCGGGAAGGTTGGAACGATCATGCTTGGTCTGCACCTTTTGCATGGAATTCACCCCTCAACCAATTCAACTACAATCCTTGGGGTTGGGATATGTTTGGTTTTAACCGTTTTAGCCGTTTTGGTTGGAATAACGTAGGTTGGGGTGGTTTTGGCCTATCTCCTTGGAATACAGGGTTTGATCCTTTTTGGGGCGGTGTAGCCTTCGGATTTAACTCATGGGGTTGGAGTACATGGAATTCGCCTTGGGGCTGGAATTCCTTTAACTCACCTTGGGGTTGGAATTCTTGGAATACCGGTTTTGGTTGGAATTCCTTTGGAATGTATCACCCAGGTTGGAATCTTGGATTTAACAATGGTTTTGGATGGGGTCGGTGGAATACACCGGTGGTCGTAACCAATATTTACAATGGAGGTGACCGTACCAGAATTATTGATCGCTCCTACGGACCACGAGGCGGTGGACGCGGTACTGACCTTGTCAACCCGGTCTACAACCAAAATAATTCCCGGAATGCTCGTGTTGCCTCTACCAATGGAGTACCCACTCGAGGAGCTGTCAATACCAATGATCGCGCTTATGCGGCCAATCAACGATCTGCCTCCTCAATAGGTGGAACTCGGGCCAGTGGTTCCTATACCAATGCGGGTACAAGTCGGGCTTCCGCTACCAACGATTACAATTCGTATGGTTCATCTCGCCCCACACGAGCTGCGGCAAGTGATGCGTATTATAGAAGTTCTAGAGAGGGAGGTGAATCCTTCAATAGCAACCGAAATACCAGCAGCTACGATCGCTCAACGGCTTATGACCGCTCAAGCCGAAGTGCATCAGGAACCAGTTTTTCTCGCTCAACAGCCACACCTTCCCGGAGCTATTCAGCCCCATCCTCTTCTGGAGGCTCGTATTCTCGAATGGGAAATAGCTCCTCGATGGGAAGTAGCTCACGTGCGAGTAGCTCCTACTCATCTCCATCCTCAAGTTCCATGAACCGAGGGGGATATTCATCAAGTAGCTCATCCAGCTACTCCGGTGGAGGCTCCCGCGGAGGAGGTGGAGGTAGCGTTTCAAGCGGTGGAGGTGGAAGTCGCGGTCCTCGTTAATTCGTTCATTAAAAAAGAAACATACATACCTCGCTGATTTGATTTATTAGCGGGGTATATTTTTTCCAATTCATTTCAAATACAAGCGATGAAACGCCCAACCCAACTTGCCCTGGCCGTCATGCTTTGTTCGGCAGGGGCCCAAGCACAACTTAACTTAAATGGCCATTTTTACGGCCAAGATGCTTTTCGATATTCCCAAAATCAATCGGCAATGTCTGCTCGCTCTTTAGGTGTAGGAGGAGGTGGCGCAGCCCTTGGTGGTGATATCTCCAATGCTTTCATGAATCCCGCGGGACTCGGATTTTTCAACCGCAACGAATTTTCCATCTCCCCTATGTTCATCGGTCAAAATTCAAGTAGTTCCTATCTTGGAAGTACCACCGATCAAACGCAAAATCAAACCCGAATAGGCCAGGCCGCTTTGGTACTGAGCAATCCCGGGATTGGCACGCGTCGAAAACGTTCAGCTTTTGCTATTGGTTATAATCGATTAGCCGATTTTGGAGGTGACTTCCGGTACCAAGGCACCAACCAACGATCATCCATCATCGATTTTTTTGCCCAAAAGGTTACCGAAGAAAACGTGGCTCCCGGTGTTTTGGATTCAGAATTTAATACCAATACTGGACTTGCCGAGACTGCCTCGTCCATGTATTACCAAGCCTATTTGATCGATCCATTGAACGATAACAATGTATATGTGGCATCTGAAACCTCGGCGCCAGTTCAGCAAAATGGGCGAGTACGCCAAAACGGTGGCATAGGACAGACTACTCTTTCGTACGGAGCAAATTTTGATGATCAACTATATGTTGGTGCTTCTCTCGGACTTCTCCGCCTCAATTACACTAGCTTCTCCGATCATCAAGAACAATTCCCCAATGCCGAGGTACTTCGAGGCTTAACATTTGGAGATGATCTTCAAGTGGCAGGTTCTGGAGTCAATTTGACCATCGGAGCCATCTATAAGTTTGGTAAAATTGGGCAATTGGGAGTGGATGTTACCACACCTTCATCGATGCGAGTTCGAGAAACATACATTAGTCGTGTCTCGATTAATCCGGTCCCAGGCGTAATTGATACTCGTTTCACCTCCATTGAAACCATACCAAGTGATTTTGATTATCGCCTGACAACTCCTTGGCGAGCCAATGTAGGTGGATTGATTTTTCTGCCTAAAAAATTAGGTTTTCTGCATGCCAATGTTGGGTATGTAGGTTATCAAGGACTACGTGTTCAAGACCGAAACAGTGAGAATTGGACCAATTTGCAAAATCGACGTATCGAAGACCGATATCAAGATGTTCTTAATGTGCAAGGGGGAGCTGAAGTTCGGATAGGTATTGGCCGGTTACGTGCCGGATACCAGTACCTTGCCAATGCAGATCGTTTAGGACTATCGACCACCCAAAATAACATTACACTGGGCGCGGGTATTCGCTCTCAAAAGTTTTATGCAGATCTTGGTGCAATCCTAGGCCAAACTACCTTTGGGTATACACCTTATGAATTACAAAATGCTGCCGATTTCGCCTCAGTGTCTACCAACCGGTCATTTAACCGAATTATGTTTACGTTGGGTTTTAACTTCTAAATAAAGAGATCATCAAAAAAGCCTTTCCATTTATAACGGAAAGGCTTTTTTGATGGACACCCCAGTCAATCGATTACTTTCGTGCAAATTCCGCTTCCAGAATCCATAAAATTGTTTCTGCATCGGTATCTCCCTCGATGGTGATATCGGCTTGTCGGTATATATCAATACGACTATTGTAAGTCTCAATTAGACGTTGGCTTACATCAGTATCATCTACATCTAAAAGGGGGCGTGTTCCTCGTTTTGAACTTTTTACTCGTTCCGCTAGCTTTTCGGGTTTTACATCCAAAAAGACACTCCAGCCATTTTCTTTGATGTATTGCATACCCTCATGAAAACAAGGAGTTCCTCCCCCAGTGGCAATAATCAATTGGCTTTCAACTGGAATTTTACGCAATTGATCGGCCTCTAATTTACGGAAAGCCTCTTCACCCTCCATTTGGAAGATTTCTGCTATTTTTTTTCCGGCTGTGGCCTCAATTTTTTGATCTAGGTCAATGAATTCGTAATTCAATAATTTGGCTAATTGTTTACCTAAGGTGCTCTTTCCTGAGGAAGGCATACCTAGCATAAAAATATTTTTCTTCATATGGATTTAAGAACCAAAAATCGATTATGGATTAATTTCAAATGGGATTTGGCGATGACTCCACTTCTTTACTACCGTTCCTTGTTTTAACTGAAGTATACACGGGTTAGTTCGCGCCATTGTTTTTAAAACTTTTTCATCTATAGTGTAGATTGGAGCATTCAGATCATTTTCCCGAAATGCACGGGCCAATTCGTGGGGAACTACAGACGTGATGAACCAAATTTGCACCTCTCCTTTCTTTTTTGAGTTATAGAGTGCACGGAGTTCCTCCCAAATTTTTGGAGTGATCGAATCTAATTTTTTAATCGCAATGAATACCTTATCCCCTGTTAAGCTTTCGGCGGTCCAGTCATTTCCAAGGGTGTCTGAAATACTGTAGTCAGTGATTTTAGGCGTGATTTCTTCTTCATTTAGGGTTATGGACTGCACATATTGGTACCGTGCAGTGTCCATAAGGTACTCTTGAGTTGTGATTTGCTTTTTAGAATCTTTTTCTTGAAACGTGTATTCGATCAAAGGTGCAATACCGGTTGGGGCCATTTGATCTGGGATGGATTTTCCTTTAGCATAGGGAAGGAAATCCAGTGGGGGTAAATAAAGCAAAGCGTAAATACCAATACCGAACCCAACCAAACTAGCTAAAGTTACCAAGGTACCTGACCAATAAAATCCACGGTAATGTTTTCGAAATAGAAAGATAGGAATGATAAAGATCAAGGAAATGATATCCTTCCAAAAAGAATGCCAGGGTTTAAGTTTCAAAAAGTCACCAAAACATCCGCAATCCGTGACTTTATTGAAAAAAGCGGAATAGAAGGTCAGAAATGTAAAAAATCCCATCATTCCTAAAACGATCCAAGCTGTGATTCTCATACGGAAACTAACGAGCAAGGCAAACCCGAGGATGAACTCACTTGCGCAAAAAAGGAGGGATAGACCCTGGGCTGAGTTGGCAAGGAGGTGAAAGACTGGAGCAAAGAAAGGTACATCTTGTGCAAAGACATCAAAATATTCTTGTAGTTTTAATCCTGTGCCATAAGGATCGACCACTTTGACAAAACCTGAAAAAATAAACTCCAATCCTACCATGATTCGGGCAAATTGGTAGAAGATCGTCCTTGGACTCATTGAGAAGATTGTTTTAATTTGATCAAACAAAAAACGGCGTAGTTAATAATATCCTGATAACCAGAACGGATACCTTCGGACACTGTAGTTTGCCCTTGGTTATCTTCGATTTGTTTGATTCGAAGTAATTTCATTAAGATAATGTCTGTCATTGAGCTTACCCGCATGTCGCGCCAAGCCTCTCCATAATCATGGTTTTTATTAAAAAGTAAGTCGGTTACTTCACTTACTTCTTGATCATACCAATCGATTAATGTGAGTAGGTCAATGTCATCGGGCAGGGTAGGCTGGCTGGATAAAATGAGGGCCATCACAGCGTAATTAATGATACCGATGAATTCTGGAACTTCGCCCTCTTGCACCTTAGCAAATCCATTAGTTTGGAGGGTCCGAATACGCTGTGCCTTAATAAAAATTTGATCTGTGATGCTGGGAAGGCGTAAAATACGCCAGGATGTACCGTAATCCTGGTTTTTTTTGGCAAAAAGTTCTTTGCAATCGTTTATGATGGCCCGGTATTCGGAGAGGGTTTGTTGCATGCCTAGGGAATCCAAATCAAAAAATCAAAAGTATCTTTGTATCAAGAAGACAAAAATAATGAAAAATTCAGTGATCTCGAAGGGTAAGTTGCTTGATTTGTCAACGCCCAAAGTCATGGCCATTGTAAACATAACCCCGGATTCGTTTTTTTCAGGAAGCCGAGTGGACGAATCCACTGCCTTAATCACCATGGAGCGCTTGCTCAACGATGGGGCAGACCTTTTGGATTTAGGAGCTTACTCCACGCGTCCAGGGGCCTTGGAAATCAGTATTCAAGAGGAGCTGGATCGCCTCATGCCGGTATTGGAATTGGGTATAAAGCATCATCCTGAGGTTTGGTTTTCGGTGGATACCTTTCGATCTGAGGTAGCACAAGAAGCTTGCCGAGCGGGAGCCAAACTAATTAATGACGTGTCTGGTGGTTTGTTAGATCCCCATATCATGACGGTGGCGGCAAGAGAGAAAGTACCCTACATTTTGATGCACATGCGGGGAAATCCGCAGAATATGCAAACCAAAGCGAAATATGGGCAGGTAACAGAAGAGGTAATTGAGGAGCTCAGCCGTCAAGTCACTTTGGCAAGTCAAGCGGGAATCCAAGAGTTGATTTTGGATCCTGGATTTGGTTTTGCCAAAACATGGGAACAGGGCTATCAATTGATTCGAGACTTTGATGCATTTACCTTGTTTGAAAAGCCAATTTTAGTGGGGGTTTCAAGAAAGTCGATGCTCTATAAACCTTTAAGAAGTACACCAGAGGATATACTTCCGGCAACCTCGGCCTTGCATATGGCCTTATTAAATAAGGGGGCACATATTCTTCGGGTACACGATCCCAAGGAAGCTTGTCAAGTAATAAAATTGAGGGAATGGATACATAAGTAAAAAAGTAACCGTAAAATAATTTTCTTTATTTGATAACAAACCGTGGATTTTTTCTCTTGAAATTTTGACCTATATTTACAATCGAGTCATTTGCACATTCACTGCATAACAATTTAATAGTTCACGCTATGAAAAAACATTGTTTATTTTTTTTATCCATCATGCTATTGCTTTTTAGTCAAAGTGATATAGCTAATGCAGCCCCAGGAGTGCCCCAAGTTCAGGGATTGGGTTTTACTGCCAGAACCAATACAACCATTTACAGTGTCTGGACGCCAGTTCCTGGAGCCACACAATACATTCATGAATATTCTGAGGATGGTGTATCGAATTGGCAAGTAACTACTTTTTCTGCGACAGCGGGTCCTGAATTTATCATGCGTGGACTTACTCCAAATGTTACCTACCATGTTCGTGTAAAAGCAGTGATTGGTGGTTCTGAAGGTAGTTATTCCACCATAGCGCTCATGCGTACATTAAACGTGCCAAATGCTCCCACCAATTTGCGTGCTACCCTACAATCAGGCGTTGCCAATTTAACTTGGGAAGATAATTCGAATGCTGAAACTCGTTATTTAGTATATGCTTCATTTAATGGGGGAGGGTCGTATGCCGCTCCGATTTCAGTACCTGCCGTCAACGGTGGGTTAGGTCGTTTTTCTTACGGTGGGTTACCACCCAATTCAGATGTTTTCTTTTACGTTGTGGCTGAAAACCTGGATGGAATCTCTGCTCAATCAAACAATCTTCGTGTAACCACCGTACCAAACAAAGTTTCTTTGATTTCAACTTATGCGGTTGGTCTCAACTTTGTAGGTCTATTCTGGCAAGGTCCAAATACATCACCCGGTGGTTTTAACTTGCAATATATGAGAGAAAATTCGGGTAGTTGGAATACCATATTTATTTCTTCGAATGCTGGAAACTCATTTGTGGTTCCAGATTTACAACAGGGAACTCGCTATTTTTTCCGAATTGCAGCGCTTAATTCATCAGGACAAGGGGATTTCTCGGACCCAATTTTAGTGACTACTCTGAGAAGAACAGCTCCTAATGCACCTAAAGATTTGAGAACTCGCCCATTGAGTGATGTCAGTATAATCTCCTCTTGGGCACTTGGTACAGAAGATCAAGTCTTTTTTACCAATACCCGGAACTCCTTGGTGGCTCAAATCACACGAGATACCACCATGTCACCCTCTTCTTTCCCTGTAAATCGGGATGAAGCTTCGTTTACTTTTGTTGATCTTCAGCCTCGTACAGCCTATTTCATTCGGGTGGGTGCGGTCAATGAAATAGGTACTAACTTTACACCCTGGAAGGTAGATACAACACTTGGTCGCCCAATTGCTCCATCAAACTTAGCTGCCTCTGCGGCTCGTGATGCGACAGGAGGCGCTATTGTAAATATCTCTTGGAAAGATAATTCAACCAATGAGGAGTTCTTTACAGTTACCGTTCAAGGTGGAAGTGCTCCTCAGTCGGTTAAAGTGATTCCAAATACAACTCGGTTTACCCATGTTCCGGTGGAGGAAGGTGTCAGCTATGCGTATTTCGTGTCTGCGGGCAACCAGTTTGGAACCTCGACCAATTCAGATACCATTCGTGTCACTGTACCTTTCACAACCACACCCAAAGCACCCTATGGTCTAAAGGCCGTTCGTTCAGGTGGAAACGTGGTATTAACATGGTTGGATGATTCCAATGCCGAACAAAACTTCAGTATTGAAAGAGCTCCGGCTGGAACAACAACATTTGCGGTAGTGGGTACTGTTAACCGAAATGTAACCACCTTCACCGATGTCAATGTGGCTGGAAATGCAGGGTTCGTTTACCGTGTGCGAGCCACCAACCCGATCGGATCATCAGCCTACTCAAATACAGCTTCGGTTACTGGCGCAACCGGACAGGGCTTAGTTCCAGCTGATTGGGCGATTTACCCCAACCCAACAGCGAATAGTCTTCGGGTGGATGTTGCAGACCTTGATCTTAAAGGAGCACTTACAGTTCGCGTTTTGGATGGTATGAACCGTGAGTTACTTCGGAAAAGTTTTGATGCAGCCACAGGAACTGTGCTCGACATGAGTTCATTGAAGGAAGGTACCTATACCTTGGTCGTTTCAGGCGATGGCACGAAAATCTCCAAAAAGGTTGTTAAGTTGTAATTTTTACTTGACGAATAGTAAAAAGGGGCCGTCTCATTAATAAGATGAGGCGGTTTTTTTTGTTTTAGGTTATTGGATG